>Ga0206919_1022_pt1 | contig 36427 bp, 33 predicted proteins | sample Alteio_BWOrgHeat_67_FD_152962 | JGI IMG/M metagenome (GOLD analysis project Ga0206919, IMG submission 152962) | Enriched cells from forest soil in Barre Woods Harvard Forest LTER site, Petersham, Massachusetts, United States -... | ecosystem: Environmental > Terrestrial > Soil > Temperate forest >... | reverse complement strand
GCTTGGTTTTTCCCAGCTAGATCAAGGGCAGTTCCGTGATCGGGTGAGGTCCGAATCAACGGCAACCCAAGAGTGACGTTCACTCCTGTCGCGAAGGCCAGCAATTTGAAGGGGATCAGACCCTGATCGTGGTATGAGCAAATCACCGCATCAAATTCACCATGGGAAGCCCGGTGAAAAATCGTGTCGGGGGAGTGTGGACCGCTAATGAGAATGCCTTTACGCTGATATTCCTGAATCACTGGCTTAAAGATGGTTTGTTCCTCTTTTCCAAAGAGTCCATTTTCTCCCGCATGAGGATTGACTCCTGCCACAGCGAGGCGGGGCTTTCGCTTGTTCAATCGTTGCAAGTGCTCATGCGTCAGCTCGATCACCTGTCGCATTTTTGAGGGCTTGATCTGCTGGATTGCCTCGAGCAGACTGCAATGAGTGGAGAGCAGGGAAACCGTGAGTCGCCGATCGGTGAGCATCATCACTGGATGATTCAAAGGGAGTCCACACCGGGCAGCAAAGAATTCGGTTTGTCCGGGATATGCGAATCCGACTCTGCTCAATTGCTCCTTTTGAACGGGACCTGTAACCACGGCTGCAATCTCTCCATTTCTCCATTTTTTCACTGCAACTTCAAGGGCAGTCAGCGTAAGGGTCGCAGAGTGTTTCGTTAATTTTCCAGGAACCACACCGGTTGTTGAGCCAATGACTTCATATTGAAAGCCGCGAGGGAGTTTACCCGATTTCAAGGCTTTCCGGACCACCTCAGGACCGATCCCGGCTGGCTCCCCCAACGTAATTCCAACTTTCATTTTATTCCGGTGGAGGGCGGATCTCCGTATACGCCCTAACTGGATCCCGCCCGTTCCTAATTCTCAACTGATAATTGTTAATTACAACCCCCTCCTTCACCCCGACAAGTGGGCGTATACGGAGATCCGCCCTCCACTTCACAGTCCCTCCATAAGTTTGCGTAATCTCAATGCCCCTTCATTTGGCTATCTCTTAGAACATTTTGATGTACGCTTTGGTGCGCAGACCATCGAGCCAATCCTGCTGAATCCGTTCGCGCTCCTGCTGAATAAGAGTTCGCTCAATCTGATCCCGCACTTCATTCATGGGTTGTACTCGAGCGCGGTGAGTGTCATCCAATCGAATAATATAGTAACCATCCTCCGTCGTAACAATCCGACTGATCTGGCCGGGTTGAAGCTTGGAGATCTCCTGCACAAGCTCTGGCGCAAACCCATTTCTGTTTACCCACCCCCAGTCGCCACCCTTCTCGCGGTATTCTCCAACTGACTCTGCCCGGGCCAGTTCGGCAAAATCGGCACCAGAATCCAATCTAAGTAGAATCTCCTTAGCCCGATCTTCCGCAGGATCGTACTCGATCTCCTCCCCTTTCTCGTTTTTTCGCTTTTCCTTTTCAAGGTTCTTACGAAGAAAAATAATGCTGACTCTGACCTGCTCCTCCTGGGTGAACTCCTTCACGTTCTCCTGATAGTACTTTTCAATTTTGAAGGGGGAGATGATGACAGCACGTGTCACATTGTGATCGCGCATGGCCTGTACAATCATGGTTTCCTTGAGATCCTCTTTGTATTGTTGCAGGGAGATTCCATCGGCCTGAATGGTTTTGGTGAAAGCCGTGCGATCCCCATCAAACTGGGATCGGACCACATCTTTCAATCGGTCATCAATAAAGCTTTGAGGAATAAAAAATTGTTTTTTGTTAAAATCCTGAATGATAAGCTCTTTATCAATCAAGGATTTGAGGGCATTAAGTCTTGCCTCCCGAACCCGTTTCTTTCGTTCAGCCCCTTCCGTAGACTCTTCGATGCTGCGTACCAGCGATTCGATCCGCTTTTTGGCCTCAGAAATAGTAATGACTTTGTCATTAACGATGGCTGCCACCCCATCCTCATCCTCCGATTGAGAATGTCCAACCTCCGGTATCATGAGAAGAACCGAAACAAGTATAAAAACTATCCGAGTGAAAGGAGCCATTTCTTTATTTCTCCAAGCTTATTTTTTACATGGCTCTGGGTCAAGCGGGGAAACTTGCCACCTACCATAAGAAAATCCTGTCCCCGACGCATCACCAGCTTTTCTCCCTGAACCTCTATCAGATGCACACGCCGTTCGGCGGCCAATAATTTTAATTCAGCAAGTGCCAATAATAGTTCCGCGGCTTCCGGTAAAGGACCATATCGATCCAGCCACTCAGCACGCAACTCTTCCAGCTCTCCTGTGGAGTTTAGCTCGGCGACACGCCGATAACCGTCTATCCTCCAGCGCCCTTCGTTCATATATCGTCGGGGTAGATATGCCCCAGGCTTATCCTGGCTGCTTTCGGTTTCCTGCATAACAAGAAAATCTAATTGCAGTTTGGAATCGACCAATCTCGGCAAGGTTTCACCCTTCATCTGTTTGATGGCTCGTTTGAGCAGATGACAGTATAGATCGAATCCGATGGCAGTGATATGCCCACTTTGGGCCGTCCCTAGGAGGTTTCCCGCTCCTCGAATTTCCAGGTCGCGCATCGCAATCCGGAATCCCGAACCTAGGGCACTATATTGACGCATGGCTCCGAGACGCTTTCGAGCATCACCCGCCCCGGTCAGTTGACGAGGAAGTAATAGATAGGCGTATGCCTTGTGATTAAACCGCCCCACCCGTCCTCGCAACTGGTATAAATCGGCTAGACCAAATCGATCAGCCCGATCGATAATGATCGTGTTGGCATTTGGAATATCCAACCCATTTTCAATGATGGAGGTGGCCAGCAGGATATCCGTCTTTCCCTCGATAAACCGATGCATCACCTCCTCAAGCTCCTCCTTGTCCATCTGGCCATGACCAATCTCAATCCTCGACTTAGGCACCAACTCCTGCAATCGCTGAGCCATTTTCTCGATCGAGAGGATCCGATTATGCAGAAAAAAGACCTGCCCTCCACGAGCTAATTCCCGTTCGATCGCCTGTTTAATCACCCGTTCATCGTAGGGACTGACAATTGTTTCGACCGACTGTCGCATCGGCGGTGGAGTCTCAATCGTGCTCATATCGCGTGCCCCGGTCAGTGCCAAGTAGAGGGTGCGGGGGATGGGGGTGGCTGAGAGGGTCATCACATCGACCAATCGAAAAAGTTCCTTAAATTTCTCCTTCTGCAGCACCCCGAACCGCTGTTCTTCATCAATGACCACCAAGCCCAGTTTCTTGAAGCGAACGTCCTTGGAGATCAATCGATGCGTTCCCACCACGACATCCACAGTCCCATTGATCAATGCTTGAACAGTGGCTTTCTGTTCGTTAGGAGTGCGAAAACGACTCAGCAATTCCACTCGTATCGGGTAATCGGCATACCGTTCGCAAAGGGTTTCATAGTGTTGTTGTGCCAGAATGGTTGTTGGGACAAGAATAGCCGCCTGATGCCCATCCATGACGGCTTTGAATATGGCGCGGATAGCGACCTCCGTTTTGCCGAAACCGACATCCCCGCAGATCAATCGATCCATCGGGCGGGTCGATTCCATATCTCGCTTGGATTCAATGATTGCCTTGAGCTGATCGGGAGTTTCATCATACAAAAAGGCCTCTTCAAACTCCTTTTGCCAGGAGGTGTCAGGTGAAGAGGCATGGCCATCGAGAGTTTCCCGTTCCGCCTGCATCTTGAGCAATTGAGCAGCATAATCATGGATGGCCTTTTGTGCTGAGGCTCGGGCTCTTTCCCATCGAGCCCCTCCCAGAATATCCAAATCCGGATTTTTCCTCCCTGCCCCCAGGTACTTGGAGACCAGGTAAGCCTGTTCCAGCGGAACATATAGCCTGGCCTGTTCGGCAAATTCCAGCACCAACACCTCAGCACTTCCTTCAGGTTGTTCTGGCAAGGTTTGCAGCCCGCGATATCGAGCGATCCCATACTGAAGGTGAACCACGTAGTCGCCCGACTGCCATTCGCTGAAGTCCATGGCATCCTGTCGGGAACGCCTGGCCAGAAGCCGCTCCTGTTTGCGCCAGCCCCGCAATGTTTGGTATCGTCCGAAAATTTCGGCATCACTCAGCACCACCAACTGGCCTTGAGGCCAGGCAAAGCCACGCAATAAGGGCTTATGCAGAAAATGGATCGGCTCTGAATCAACTCCGTTCTCTTGAAGAATCTCGCGGAGACGACGCTCTTCTCCCTCGTTCATGCAAAACAGCCATACCTCCCACTTTTCCTCCAGCCACCCCGACAGATGATCCAGAAAGAGCGTTCGCCTCTGTTCCTGCATGATCCAATCGCCACGCGGTGCATGTAAAAAGTCGTGAGTAAAAAATTCGGCTGATAATTCCTGGCCTTGTTTCCCCTCGGTTTCGTGGAGTTCCAATCGTGTGATCCGCGGATCAAGATAATCCAGTAGAGTGGATCCCACCTGCGACAAGTGACTTTGTCCATGAACCAGCAAACTGATCTCGGTGGTTTCCACTTTGCGAAGCGACCGTTGAGATTCGGGATCGAACTCACGCAGGGAGACTATCTCGTCTCCATCCCATTCTGTACGGACGGGAACTGTTCCGCTCCACGAAAACAGATCGACTACCGCACCTCGCACACTGAATTGGCCTCGACCATGCACCTCAACCTCCCTCTGATATTCGGCTTGTTCAAGCTGGGCAATCCATCGATCTCGAGAGGTGTTTTGTCCAACCTTCAAAACAACGGAAGCTATTTTAAGCTCGGATGGGGCTGGCAGTGGTTGCAAGAGTCCGGCCCGTGTCGTTAAGATCACTGCGGCGGGTCGATCCAATAACCGCTTCGCGATGCTTAATCGTTCCGCCGCAATTTCAGGATCGGAGGTCGCCTCCGCAATAGTTGGTTCGGTCTCAGGAAACAGAAGTGTTGGGACCCCCCACGTTTCCAGATCAGTCATCACCTCCTCCTGTCTCTTGACATCCTCCGCCACGATAAGGGTGGGAACCGCGTGACGTTGAAACCATCCCGCAATCACAAACGCCTGAGCAGAAGGGGGAATCTGTAAAAGAGAATAGTTCTCCCCTGGCTTGGCCTTCGCAGGCCAGCTCGTAAACAGCGGCAGTTTCATTCAGTATTGCTTTCCGACAGAATCACTTTCCTATGGGGAAAGATCTCTTCACAATTCCAGCAAGTCTCTGATGGACTTTTTGGCCTCAACCATCTGCTCTTTGGAAAGGACGCCCATACGACGAACCAGCTTATGCCGGTCGAAGCTGGCCAGACCCTGAATATTGACGGCGGAAAGTTTGGGGAGCCAGGATACATTGCCTAATTGGATTTCTCCCCGCAGGCCACGGATTTGGGAGGTCAATGGTGCAACCACGACTAAAGAACGGGCGTCATTCTCTTGAGGAAAGGAAAGCACCAGAACTGGGCGGCTTTTTTCGGCAAGACCGAGATCCGCAAACCAAACCTCGCCCGGTTTGACTTCAGTAGGCACCCAAAGACTCCGTCCAAACCTCCGCCTGCCTTTCAGTCGAAATCGCCTGTATATGAGGGGCGATAACCTCGAATGGCAACCCCTTACGTAGTTCAATCTGGGCCAGAAGCATATTAACGGCATCACTTGGTTTCATTCCAAGCTGGGCCAGAATTTTCTCCGCTTTCTTCAGTCTTTGCGATGGAACTCGAGTTCGTAAAAGAGTAGTGGTGGAGGTCATGCTCAAATGTGCTCAAACGTGCCTTTTTTGTCAAACGGAAATGACACCCAAGTCCGGGCCAACATCAATCTCATCACAATCAACTTACTCTCTCATTTCCACAGGGTGATCCCAAACACAAAAACAATCCGTGAAAATCGGAGAAATCTGTGGATAAAATCCTCCCTCGTCATTGATTCCCCATTGCGTCGGCAATAAAACGTCGGTACAAATACCGGACCATGAAATCTCCCATCCGTGTTGCTGTTACCGGTGCTGCCGGTCAGATCGGTTACTCTTTGCTTTTCCGGATCGCTTCTGGATCGATGTTCGGACCCGACCAACCCGTTATCCTTCATATGGTGGAGATTCCACCCGCTGAAAATGCCCTCAAAGGGGTGGTGATGGAGCTGGAGGACTGTGCATTTCCCCTGCTCCAGGGGATCGTTCCCGCTCTGAGTCCCGACGAAGGATTCAAGGGGATCAACTGGGCTCTTCTCGTTGGCAGCGTGCCTCGTAAACAGGGTATGGAGCGAAAGGATCTCCTCGGGATCAACGGGAAAATTTTCGTTGGTCAGGGTAAGGCAATTGAAAAACAGGCCTCGCCAGATGTTCGCGTCCTAGTCATCGGGAACCCTTGCAACACGAATTGCTGGATTGCCAAGGAAAACGCTCCGAGTGTTCCATCCGATCGCTGGTTTGCCATGACTCGTCTCGATGAAAATCGGGCCAAATCCCAATTGGCCAATCGGGCAGGGGTTCACAGTTCCGCTGTCACAAATCTGGTCATTTGGGGAAACCACTCGGCCACCCAGTATCCCGATTTCACTAATGCCAAAATCAATGGACAACCCGTTGTCACTGTCATCAAGGATCAGGCGTGGCTAGAAGGTGACTTTATTAAAACAGTCCAACAACGGGGCGCGGCCATCATCGCCGCACGCGGTTCTTCCTCAGCCGCCAGCGCCGCCAATGCCGTGGTCGATACAATTCGTTCCTTGACCAACCCCACTCCTGCCGACGATTGGACCAGTGTCGCAGTTGTATCCGACGGAAGTTATGGGATCGAAAAGGGCATTATCTGTTCGTTCCCCATCCGGACCAATGGCACGAAATGGGAAATCGTCAAAAATGTTCCGGTTGACGAATTCAGTCGGAACAAGATCAAGGCCACCGTCGCCGAATTGGTCGAAGAACGTGACACCGTAAGACAGGTGTTGGCTGGATAGATTGGGATCGGGCGGGACCCAGTCAGGGGCGCATGCGGAGATTCGCTCTCCACTAAAAAACTTGTGCTTTTTGGGCGGACAATCAATTTACCGAGGGTGCCGGAGTTTCCGGTTGAGCCACCACTTCAAAAATCAGTTTTTCTTTCTTCTCAGGGTCGAGTCGGACGATAACCAACCGTGAATCCTCAATATTGCCTTTGAGGATCTCTTCAGCCAGAGGATCTTCCAAATACTTCTCCACCGCTCGACGTAAAGGTCGTGCACCATATTGTGGATCGTATCCCTTCTGAATAAGGAAATCTGTGGCATCCTGATCTAATCGCAGAGTGAGGTTGCGCTTCTTCAAGCGCACACCCACCTTGGCAACCTCAAGGTCCATGATCTTGGTAAGATCTTCCTTGTTGAGAGAACGAAAGACGATCAAATCATCGAGTCGATTCAGGAACTCCGGCTTGAAGGTCTTTTTCATTGCCTCCATCATCCGATCCTTCATCTGTTCATAGGACGCTTCGTCCTTGCGGGAGGTGAATCCAAGCCCAGCTTTGTAATTATTTTCCGCTCCGATGTTCGAAGTCATGATAATAATCGTATTCCGGAAATCGATCTTACGAGCCAAACTATCCGTAACGGTGCCCTCTTCCAGAACCTGTAGAAGAATGTTCCATACGTCCGGATGCGCTTTTTCAACTTCGTCGAACAACACTACACAATATGGACGTCGACGAACCTTTTCTGTGAGTTGACCACCCTCCTCGTATCCAACGTAGCCCGGAGGCGATCCAATCAACCGTGAGACATTGAATTTCTCCATGTATTCACTCATGTCCACCTGGATCAAAGCATCAGCACTGCCGAAAACATGCTCCGCCAAGGCCTTGGCCAACGAGGTCTTGCCAACACCAGTCGGTCCCAGGAAGGCAAAAGACCCGATTGGGCGTTTGGGATCTTTGAGATCTGCGCCGGAACGTCGCAACGCCTTGCCCAAGGCAGCAATAGCCTCGTCCTGGCCAATAACTTTGCCCCTGAAGTCTTCGGCGATGTTGAGAAGTTTTTCCCGGTCCTTGGAAGACATTTTAGTCAATGGCACGCCAGTTGTTTTGGAAACGACATGCATCATGTCGTCATCGGTGACCACCACCTCCTGCTCATCCCGTTTCTCTCTCCAATCACTTAGAATCTTCTCGAGACGATCCTTTGTCTCCTTTTCCCGATCGCGTAAAGCAGCCGCCTTTTCAAAATCCTGCTGTTTGATGCAGGCATCCTTGATGCCCTTGATCTCTGCCAGCTCTCCCTCGATGTTTTTCACGTCGGGCGGACGCATCGTCGCGCCGATTCGTGCCCGGGCACCAGCCTCATCCATCACATCAATCGCTTTGTCGGGAAGAAAACGCCCAGTCAGATATCGGTCCGATAGACGAACCGCCGACTCAATGGCGGCATCCGTGTACTTAGCTTTATGATGAGCCTCGTACTTTGGTTTCAAGCCATGCAGAATTTTGATGGCGTCATCAACAGTGGGAGCTTCGACGGTAATACTCTGGAAACGACGCTCCAGGGCGGAATCCTTCTCAATATATTTACGGTACTCGTTGAGTGTCGTTGCGCCGATGCACTGTAACTCACCACGGGAAAGAGCCGGTTTAATGATGTTTGAAGCATCCATAGCACCCTCAGCTGACCCGGCCCCGACAATGGTATGAAGTTCATCAATGAAGAGAAGGATGTTCTTGCTTTTTCGGATCTCCTCCATCACCGCCTTAATCCGTTCTTCAAATTGGCCACGGTATTTCGTACCGGCAACCATAAGGGCCAAGTCCAGTGTGATTACTCGTTTATCACGCAGTAATTCTGGAACATTCCCAAAGGAGATTTCCTGAGCCAATCCCTCGACGATAGCAGTTTTCCCAACCCCAGCCTCTCCAATCAAAACAGGATTGTTTTTCGTGCGTCGACAGAGAATTTGTATCATCCGTTCGATCTCGTTGGCCCGTCCAATTACCGGATCCAGATCACCTTTTTTGGCATACTCAGTGAGATCACGACCAAATGCTTTGAGTGCGGGTGTTTTGACATCTTTTTTGCTTCCGGCTTCGCCAGAACCGGCGACAGCACCCTCAGTCCCCTCCTCTTCAGGAGCACCCTCTCCACTGGAAAAGTTCGGATCGAGTTCTTTCAAAATCTCATTTCGCGCCCGTTCGAGATCGATATCCAGGCTTTTCAAAACTCTAGCGGCCACTCCCTCTCCTTCACGGAGTAGTCCAAGCAGAATGTGCTCCGTCCCCACATAACTGTGATTCAGAGCCTTAGCCTCTTTCCCCGCCAGTGCTAGCACCTTTTTGACTCGGGGAGTATAGGGAATCGTTCCCGAAACCTTGGTTTCCGGCCCAGTGCCCGCCTGTTTTTCAACCTCTAAACGTACTGTGTCCAGGTCCACACCCATCTTTTGCAGGACGTTTACCGCGACGCCCTGTCCCAACTTGATCAAGCCAAGTAACAAGTGCTCGGTTCCCAGATAATTGTGATTAAATCGGTCAGCTTCCTTCCTGGCCAATGCTAGGACTTGCTGCGCGCGAGGTGTGAAATTATTCATGATGTTGTTGGATGGGGCGGTAAATCGATATTCAGACCTTTGCTGATGGGAGCAGGGAAACTCTTAAGATGTTCCCGAAGGAGATCGGCACGCATAGCATCCCGCTCCTCCGTCGTGAGTTTCCTGTCGAAGTCCATTTGTAAATGGGCGGGCTGTGTTCGAATGAAACATTCATCAATCTCAAATCGGCAGGTATCCGGGAACATCGATAGATCGACGCCTAAACGAATGAGTGATAGTAAATTCAGAGCCTCCTTCGAGGAAATTGCGTAGGAATTGAGCATGACGCCATACGCGCGACCCACTTGGTCGGCGACAATGCGGCCTTTTTCCTGAACGAGCTTTTTTCGGGCATTTTCCTCATGTTCAATGATCTGAACGATGACCTTCTGTAATTTCTCGATAATATGGAGTTCACTTTCACCAAGAGTCATCTGATTAGAAACCTGAAACAGATTACCCAAGGCTTCCGTCCCTTCTCCGTAGAGGCCACGTACGGCCAGTCCAATCCGATTGACCGCCTTGATGATTTGTCCAATCTGCTCGCTTAAAACTAAGGCTGGCAGATGCATCATCACCGAGGCTCTCATTCCGGTACCTACATTCGTCGGGCAGGCAGTAAGATAGCCAATCTGTGGGGAGAATGCGAAGTCCAATTTTTCGTCAAGCTCACTGTCCACACGATCCGCTGCTTTCCAAACATTCTTGAGTTGGAGCCCAGCCTTGAATGTCTGAAGACGGATATGGTCTTCCTCGTTGATCATGACGCTCAGCGTCCGAGGCTTATTAACCACCAGCCCACTACCGGCATTTTTTGCGGCATGCTCCCGACTCACTAGATGTTGCTCCACCAGCACCTGCTTTTCCAGAGGAGTGAAGTGATCCATCGAGTCGTTGACCACCGAATGTCCCATCTCAGGCAGACTGGCCACTGCGGTTTGAATCATCGAAAAGATCTTCTCCCTCTCAGCCTTTTTCGCCCACCCCGGGAAGGGGTATTGACGGAGATTTCGAGCCAGACGAACACGGCTGCAGATAACGATACGATTGCTCCCGTTATCGCCCCGCAACCATTCGCTGCTGGTTTTAAGAAGATTTGCAACTTTCAAGCTACAATGAACATGCACTGAGACTGACTAGATTGCAAGTGGGGAGTGAGCGGGAAGCCGATTTTTATCCACAGATTACGCAGATTTTCACAGATGGTTTTTGCTTCTGGGAAAGAGCTCCGCAGTTAATTCTCCTCAAACAGTGGAAATTCTTTTTCGAAAGTGGGTTTACCCCATTCCAAAAAGAACTGCTCGGCGACTTCGAGACCCTTCATATCACTGCCTTGCTATTACGATATTCCGACGGGGTCATTCCAATGATCCGTTTAAATGTCCGGTTGAAATAGGCAAGATCATTGAATCCACAAGAAAGTGCGATGGTAATGATTTTTTCTCCGCGTTCTCTGAGCCGCCAGATGGAAGCCTGGATTCGCCGATCAACGAGGTATTCTACAACGGTCTTACCTGTGTAAGCTTTGAAAATGCGGCAAAGATAGGCCACACTCACACCGGCCCCCTTAGCCAATTTGTGAAGATCCTGTGGTATCGCAAAATCTCGGTCCAACTCTCTTCTGATTTTTTCCGCCCAAATGGGAAATACACAATCACTCGATTGAGAGAGCGTAAATCCGTGCCTTTCGGCAACGCGACACAGATCGATTAGGAAAACTTGAAAACTATGGCGAACGATATCGATCGCACCCGGAGTCGCATTGTCCATCTCCTTTTCTATCCGTTTGAGACTGGCAACGAATATCTCAGGTTTGTCGATTCCTATCCACACCCGCCGATTGAGATGGTGTTGCAACGATGGGTGAACGGGCAGAATCGCCGACAAGGTCGATCTTAGTTCCTCCGGCAGGATGGGAAGAGGATGCGTGACAAGATCCAGGTAGATATTATAAATCTCCATCCCTTGCGAGTCCGTCACGATATCATGCATCTGACCGTAGTGAGTCACAGAAATCGATCCCCCTATCTCCTCATGAACCTCTTTCCCCATATAATGACGGCCACGTCCACGAATGATCACACTTAAAAGGACGACGTCGACAGAGTGTTGACGTTGCTGAAGATTGATATATCGTGGAAAGTGTTGCACGGCCACACCACACCTCTTCAATGAAGGAAACATCCCACGATTCCGGCTCTGATGGGGTTGTTCAATTTGGGCCATACGATAGTTTAATATAGTCTTAGATTTTATCAAATAAAAAGACTATGTTGCCAAAAATAGAATATGAAAACAACCATCACACCGGATCAGATTCAGCAATATAGGAACCAGGGTTACCTGTTATATCCAGGTCTCCTCGACAGTGAGGAAATGGCCAAGCTCAAGAGTGCAGTGCTTGAGACGGTAGCCCAAATGGGGAAAAAGAAGGCGGCCGGATTGGACTGGGAGGCTGGCGATAGTAGCTACTATGATAAAGTTTTCACCCAGCGCCTGAATCTGTGGAAACTCAATGAGACCGTCAAGAGCTTCATGCTAAGTCCCAAGCTTGGAAAGCTGCTCTGTCAGTTGGAGGGTGTTGAAGGTTTTCGAGTCTGGCACGATCAGGCGCTGATCAAGGAACCCTTTGGAAATCCGACCGGATGGCATTTGGACAATCCCTACTGGTCCTTTCACTCCCGTCACTCCATTTCAATCTGGATCGCCTTGGAGGATGCAACTCCATTTAACGGTTGCATGTATTTTGCTCCAGGATCTCAGAAGCTTGCCAATTTTGATAATATCAGCATCGGTGAAGACCTCGGAGGCCTTTTCAAAGTCTACCCAAAGATGGGAGAGATCGATACCGTACCCGTTCCGATGAAGGCAGGGGATTGCAGTTTTCATAATGGACTGACTGCCCATGGAGCTGGTGCAAATATGACCCGAGGACGACGTGTTGCAATGACCTCCGGCTACATGCCCGAGGGGAGCACATTCAATGGCACCAAGAATATCCTCCCAGAGCCCTATTTCAGTAGCCTCAAAGTGGGAGATATTCTGGAGAACGATGATCAGAATCCGATCGTATATTCTTCCAAAAAGTTGGCCAAAGCTTAAGGGCACATCTATTAACTGGCGTAATCTACGGGAAAAATGTTTGCGGTATTCGGGTTAATTTTTCCAGCCACCCTCTTCTCCCTGCAGTGCCGACGGATAAATGGCGTTGATTGCGTTCAGGATGTCGACGGCACGCATGAGGACGAGATCCTGGACGGTTTTTACTTCTTTTTTCTTTTCATTTTTTGTGAAGACGTCGTCCAGTTCGGGATTTTCACCTTTGACGAGGGCCATTTCGTTTAATAATTTATGATTCTTCTGGATCAGGCCTTGAGAGGCAGGACCAAGACGGATTTGAGCCATCGCTTCCCGTTCCTGCTCATCATTAACAAAAATCGGGATGTCCGGCTGAAGCGGCTGACCGCATAACTTGGTACCGTCCGGCAGAGTGACCATGGCAGTGGGGATGCGAATATAGCGACCCGACTTAAGTTTGGATTCCACGAAAAATGCCCCCAGACCAAGTGTTGACCTTCCCACAAGTATGGCTTTAGCCGAGCGGCGCATGGCCGCTGCTAAGGCTTCGCCCGAGCCCGTGGTATCACGGTTGATCAGGACGATGATGGGATGGTTATAAAACATGGTTTGCTGGGTGATTTGGAACACTTGTTGGGGAGTTTGCAATCCCTGGAGGGAGAAAAGGACCGTTGAAATCTGGGCGAGATCATTGACAACACTGGCGGCTCCCTCGAAGTCGTTAGGAGCCTGAGTATCGCGAAGATCGAGGATTAGACCCTTGGACTTTCCAGCAAGAGACGGTTCCAGGAGCGCCTCCAATTCGATTCCCTTTGGCGGCTGATACGTTCCCAAGCGCCAGTAAGTGATTTGAGTAGGCAAGATTTCTGTTTTGATTGGATCCGTGTTTGCATGACGAAAGGAATCGGTGGCAAGAGATACCCCGAGACTCGGAAGAAGATCGGTTAATGTGGTGGCCGTGAGGGATTTATCCTTCAACGATGCTTGCTCGGTGAAATGCGTTTGTAGGAGTGAGAGGACTTCGGCGAACTCGCCCTCTGTCAAAGCCTGAGCCTTGGCAGTACCGCTTGGGCCACAGAGAAAGATCGCCAGGGAGATTGCCACCTGGAGAAGGCGAGTCCAACCTCGCGCAAACAAAGCGGTCTCTTGCCGCTTTATCTGGTCTTTCAGCCTTTTTGTGCGGACAGAAATGTCCACGCTCCGTTTTATTTCAAAAGCTTGATTTTTTAACATCATATTTTCAATTTCAAGAAATCTGAAGCGGTCAGGAAGCGAGTGATTTTGATCCAATGTCGCGTCGGTAGTGTACCCCTTCGAATTGAATTTTCGCGGCGGTCTGGTATGCAAGATCCCTGGCGGCCTGAAGTTGAGGCGCCCATGCGGTAGCGGTTAGGACGCGTCCGCCAGCTGTCAAAAACTGTGCATTGTCCATCTTGGTTCCACCGTGGAAAACCATGGTGTTGGGAGTTTTTTGCCCTTGATCTAACCCTTTTATAACATCCCCTGAACGTGGAATAACGGGGTAATTGCTGGCTGCTAAGACAATTCCTACAGCGTGCATGGGTTTATACTTGATGATACAATCGCTGAGCCGACGTTGAAAGATGGCTTGTGAGATTTGATACAAAGGAGTTTCCAATAGAGGAAGAACGACCTGAGTTTCAGGATCGCCGAGACGAACATTGAACTCAAGAACCTTGGGGCCGTCGGCAGTCAACATGATGCCCACGAAAAGAATGCCCTGGTAATCAATGTCCTCCCCGTGAAAAGCATCCAGCGTGGGTTGTAGGATCTGTTTGGAAATGGTATCCGCCAAATCTGCGGTGTAAAATGGAGCGGGAGCGTAGGCTCCCATTCCGCCAGTATTGGGACCCATGTCCCCATCGAGAAGGCGTTTGTGATCTTGAGCCGCAGGAAGAACCTTGAAAGATTTACCATCCGTAAGCGCGAGAATGGAGATTTCCTGGCCGACGAGATGTTCCTCAATGAGGATTTTTGATCCTGCCTTACCAAAGACCCGCTTCTCCATCATATCATTAATGGCCGTCGAAGCCTGTTCCGGAGTTTGGGCTATAACAACGCCTTTCCCTGCGGCGAGACCATCGGCCTTGATCACCTGAGGATAGGGTTGTTTCTGACTGTAAATATGGGCATCGAGGGAACTGTAGAAGGTGCAAGACTTTCCAGTGGGGATTTTATATTTGAGCAACAGTTCTTTAGTGAAAATCTTACTGGCCTCCAATCGGGCTGCTTTCAGGTTGGGTCCAAAAATGGAGAGTCCATCTGCCTGAAAAGCGTCTACGATGCCGAGACAAAGTGGAGCTTCCGGACCCACAAAGGTAAGGTGAGGACGCTCCCTCCGGGCCCATTCGGTCAACCCAGTAAGATCTGTAGCAGTGAGAGGAATGTTGATTCCCAGCATGGCTGTTCCAGCGTTACCAGGCGCGATGAACAACTCCTTGACGGTGGGATCCTGACGAAAGTGCCAAGCCAACGCATGTTCCCTCGAACCAGACCCAATAATGAGTATCCTCATGGTAAACAGTCTTTTAAGGCGTAGCTTTCAGAACGTATATCTTTGGGGTAGCTGGTAATGTATTGGACGAAACAGTAAACTCATTGCTTTCCAATCTTTGTACATCGGTGGCTCCATTTAGAAACTCGTCCAGTTTTCGCAAGGGAAGCCGGGTGTTGTAAAGAGTGGCATACGAGATGGGAAGAACGATTTTAGCGTCAAGATCTACAACGAATTTTTTCATGTCCGCGATTGATACGGAAGGATTGCCGACGGGGAGGAAGAGAACATCGACACCACCAATCTGGCGTCGCTGCTCCGGACTGAGGGGATGTCCGATCGCACCCAGATGGGCAAACCGAATCCCGTCCAACTCAAAACAAAAGACGGTGTTTTCCCCCAATTGATCCCCTTCCTTGTTGTCGCAATAGGTTTCTACTCCCTTGAATAAAAATCCACGAGCCTTGTTCAATCCCAACGCGCTTGCACTGCGATAAGTTTGTGGAGAACCTTGCAGCCTGTAAGCAGCTGAAGACTCATCGGCTTCATTCGAGATCAGTATGACATCAGCCTGGAGTCGTAGTGGAAACTTATAGTCCACCACAGTTTCACCATATGGGTCCATGGCAATCCGATCTCCCTCGCTGGTGATGATGTAGACAAACCCCTGGCCATACCAGCGAATGGTTAATGGCTGTGTATTTGGTTTAGGCTGAGCCTGCAAAACTGCCATTAAAGGCAAGAGCAGGAGCAAGAGACGAAAAAAGAGCGCCATTGGGTATTAGTAGCATCTGAACTCTGGCTGCCAAGCGTACTCTTTTTCCTGATTTTCTCCTACCAGTTTCTCTTATGATTCCTTGAGGCAAAACGGGCATTTTTCTCACAAGGGTTTCCCTTTCGTCCCTGAAAATACGGAATCCAATTAGGGCGCATTCTAACTGAAACCTACGCTGCCTGTTTATCCTGCTTGCGGCGGATCAGCGGGGGTTTCTTCCCCTCGACCACCGCTCGATTGATTGTTACTTCCTCTATGTCGGTTCGAGAGGGGAGATCATACATGAGATCAAGCATCAGATGCTCAATAATGGACCTCAGCGCGCGGGCTCCAGTCCCCTTGCTGATCGCCTGCTGGGCTAGGGCTCGAATCGCATCCTTGGTAAAGGTCAATCCCACACCCTCCATGCTGAAGAGTTCGGCATACTGTTTTGTCAGAGCATTCCGAGGTTCAGTAAGAACTGAAGTTAATTCATCCTCAGTCAACTCACCCAGGAGGGTGACAACAGGAAGCCGTCCAACGAATTCAGGAATCAAGCCGTAGTTGACCAGATCATCAGGCTCAATCAGTTGGGAAGTTTGTTTATCCCCCACCTTAGCGCCATCGGAAGCGCTGCTCGTTGAGAAGCCCAGAGACTTTTTGCCGATGCGCCGTTGAACAATTTTATCCAAACCGACGAAGGCACCTCCGCAGATGAAGAGGATTTTTTCGGTGTTAACCTGAATATACTCCTGGTGAGGATGCTTGCGTCCACCTTGCGGAGGAACATTGCAGATGGTGCTCTCCAGGATCTTCAAAAGGGCTTGTTGAACTCCTTCGCCCGAGACATCACGAGTAATGGATGGACCATCTCCCTTTCGTGAGATCTTGTCGATTTCGTCGATATAAATAATACCCATCTCTGCACGCTTCACATCATAGTCGGCGTTCTGCAGCAATCGGAGAATGATTGTCTCGACGTCTTCACCCACATATCCGGCTTCAGTGAGTGCGGTGGCATCGGCGATACAGAAGGGGACGTCGAGGATTTTGGCTAGGGTTCGAGCAAGAAGGGTTTTCCCGGAACCAGTGGGACCGACCAACAAGATATTGCTTTTATCCAGTTGAACTTTGGATTTGGATTGAAAAGGAATCTCGGTTTTTACCGAGCGTATTCCCTCGTTGGAAACCCTCTTATAGTGGTTATGAACAGCAACGGATAGAATCTTTTTCGCATGGTCCTGACCGACGACATGCTCATCGAGGATGAGTCGAATTTCAACAGGTTTTGGCACCCGTAAGGTGCTGAGCGTGGATCGAGATTCTTGGCGGAGTTCTTTGTCTAGGATGTTTTTGCAGACAGTGATACAGCTATCACAGATATAGATGCCCGGACCGGCAATTAATTTTTGGACCTCAGCGTGACTTCGCCCGCAAAAGGAACACATGGTGATGTTGTTTGCTCTCGCCATGATGGTTCCTCATCGTCTCTTATTTTTTCTCTTCGGCAGCTTCAGAAGGCTTAATATCGTGGCGACTTGTCAATATCTCGTCCACAAGACCGTATTCCTTGGCCTCCTCCGGAGACATAAAGTAGTCACGATCTGTGTCTGTTTCAAGGCGTTCGTAGGGTTGTCCAGTATGCCGGGCCAGGATTTCGTTGAGACGTCGCTTGGTGCGGAGAATCTCCTTGGCCTGTATATTAATATCAGTTGCCTGACCCTGTGCTCCACCCAGGGGTTGATGCATCATGATGCGAGCGTTCGGGAGTGCAAAACGCTTCCCTTTGGCCCCTGCAGCCAGAAGCACGGCACCCATACTGGCAGCGTGACCGATGCAATAGGTGCACACGTCGCAGCTCATAAACTGCATCGCATCGTATATCGCCAGCCCTGCAGTAACGTAACCACCGGGAGAATGGATGTAGATGCTGATATCTTTCTTCGAATCCTCCATTTGAAGGAAAAGAAGCTGGGCGATGATCGCATTGGCCACGCCATCATCAATGGCAGTGCCCATGAAAATGATGCGGTCATTCAGGAGTCGAGAAAAAACATCCCACTGTTTTTCTCCCCTGCCGTCTCTCTCGTAAACGGTAGGTATGTAGTAAGAGGAGGAAGTTGGGTTCATGCGATCTCGACGTTTGCTTGCTCCAACAGAAAGTCCATCACTTTTTGAGAGAGCAACTGTTGTTCAACTTGACGAAACCCACCGGAATCACGCAATTGTTTGATCAGTTTTTCGATGGGACGCTGGTGTTGGACCGAGAGATAAGAAAGGTATTGGCCAAGCTCGTCCTGGGTGACGGAAATTTTCTCAATCTCGGCAATTTTGCGTAGAAGGAAATTGAGTTTAACGATCTCCCGCGCGCTGCTTGAGGCATTATCAAATATCTCCTGTTTTTTTTCTTCGAGTATATTGACTGGAATACCTCGTGATTGATTTTCAGAGATAACCTCCTGAATCACGTCCTGGGTTTCGGCCCTGACAAGCGATTCCGGGAGTTCGAACTGGGCTCCGGCCTCAATCTGGCTTGCCAGCTGTCGTTTGAGTTCGCTTTTTTGGTGACGCCTCTTTTGTTCAGTAATGGTTGTCTCGATCTTTTTCCGAAATTCAGTGGCTGGGATTTGCAGGATTCGTTGAGAAAGTTCTTCTGTAATTTCCGGTAATTCACGGGTTTTGATTCCCTTGAGTTCGACTTCGTAAACGGCTACCTTACCTTTTAGAGTCTCAATGTAGAGTTCCGTAGGAAATGTCACGGAGATCGTCCTAGATTCTCCTATCTTCATTCCGATGAGTTGTTCAGAGAATCCAGGAATAAAAGATCCCTCCTTGATCAGAAGCCATTGGGTCTCTGCTGAGTCCAGTTGCTGTGCTTCAGGTGCGATCTCGATAATTGGCTTACCATCGCATTTCCCGCTGAATTTCACTACGGCAATGTCCTCCTGTTGGAGAGGGCGATCGGTGATGTCGGAGAGCTTGATCTCCTGGGAAAGCATTTTTTCAATGGCCTGATCGACCTCTTTCTCCGTGGCCTCAATTTTCCCACCTTTAACGGTTAGTCCCTTGTACTTTGGGAGGGTGAATTCCGGAGCAATTTCAACAATCGTAGAGAAGCTCATGGAAAGCCCTGGCTGATAGCTCAGTTCTTCGATGTCAGGATAGGTTACCGCCTGGATATTCCGTTTCTCACATGCTTCCCGGTAAGCTTTAGGAACGAGAGATCGCTGTAATTCCTGCTCGATATCTTTCCGATGTTTCTTCACCACAACACTTCGGGGTGCTTTACCGGGACGAAAACCAGGGATGCGGGTATATTTCAAGTATTCGGCCGCTACCTTTTCAAACTCTTCGTTTACGCGGTTGGCTGGAACTTCGATGCGCAGACGCTTCCGACATGGAGCAAGATCCTCAACAGTGATATTCATGGAGGGGTCAACGATACGTGGGAGAGTGATAATGGTCAAGATTCATAATACCAGTCATGGCGGGTATAAACCCGAAATCCGAAATTAACCACGCTGAAGGTTGACCTCGGATGGGTAATCTGAGGTGTACCGAGTAAGGATAATTCACCGCCCCGTTGTAACGGTGTAGAAGAGATCGGCAATTTTTTTCTGCGAATCAATCCTGGAGGATCGAAGAGTCCGGGCATATCGGGCGTCTACAATCCGGAGTTGGAGGAGTTCAAAGTTGAATCCAGAGGGAACACTCTCATTTCTTTCAGCGACAGCATTGAAACGAGCGAGGTTGTTGCCGCCTGGCTCCGTGTTCACCAGGTTCAACCTGGCGATTTGAAGATCGATCAGGCTAAAGGTCAGCGTATTATTTTGCCAGCAGTGGGAGGGGAGCTCCAAAAAAGCATTCGGGATATCCAACGCAAGTCGATCAGAAAAATCTGGAGGGTTTTCAATTTTCACACCCCGAAGATGGATTCGCAGAGGCCAACGCGATTCCACCTCCACCCGGTCTATGGTGCATCCAAAAGTGGTTTTCTGGGGGATCAACCAGCACAAGGAATATTTGACCACCAAATTCCGCGCAAAGTAAAGAGCACCCAACATGCAGACCAGGAAACCCAGAACGGTGCAGAAGCGGCGGAAAAGCCAAAGCATATTCTACTGGACGAGGGGATCACAACGTCTCGTTAGCGAGCAGGTTCTAGTACGAAAACGCACTTGTAGAGGCCCGAAACTCGCTCCTCATTCCGCGTAACACGGGCCTGTAAAACATTCTCGAACATCTTGATTTCGAGACGCTGAACGTATGGGTAATTCTCCAATACTGGAAGGATCGGAGAATGATATTCGATCAACTGATGCTGATACGTGTCAGGATTAAAATAGTACTCGCTCATGTATCCATCTTTTTCCCGGTGAGCCGCCAGCCATCGAGCCTTCTCCTCGAAAGTGATGCCTTCCATATTTGACTGAATGTAGCGTGTCTGGTTCTGAAATATTTGAAAAAGAATCTTTTCCGGAGCTGCCTCACCATAGACCACAGCCACACTGTCGAGGATCTGACTTGTGAGGTTGGTAAACTCTGAAGGAAAAAATCCCTGGGCACGAGGAGTTAGCCGATAGGCCTTTTCAGGGCGTCCCATCCCTTTCGGTCGTCGCCAAGTATCTAAATAGCCGTCTTTTTCCAATGCTATGCAGTGCTGCTTAACGCCCATGTAACAGAGGTTCACACGCTTACATAGCTCAGACACGGAGAGTCCTTGGCTTCGCTTAATCTCAGCCAAAATCTGGTATTTCTGGCTTTTAACTATCTTTTGTAGTAGTTCTTTATCCATACTCCATTGGATATCAACAACTTAACTGATTTATAACGTAATTTCCGCCCTTGAACATGCAATCCTTTTTGTAAGGGTATACGTAAAAATTGCAACTAGAAAATAGAATTCTATTGTAAAAACTGTGGAATCAACCGGATCGAAAATACATTTTTTGGCAAGGACTCACAGGATTGCTTCATGGTTCATTGTTCTTTGTTCATAAGTCCTCGATTCCCAATTATTATCTAAATTTTTAAGATGGATCTTCTATCAGGCTGTTGACAATGCACTATCGGCTTGCATAGCGTCCACTCACGTATGAGTGAGACTTATCGGATTTTGGTTGCAGATGCTCTGTCTGCTAGAGGGGTGGCTGCATTGGAATTGGTTCCGCAGTTCAAGGTGGACGTAAAGATTGGCCTGAAGGAAGAGGACCTCCTCAAAATTGTAGCCGATTACGACTCTATCCTGGTTCGCAGCGCTACCAAAATTAACAAGAAGGTCATTGAAGCAGCTACCAAGCTGAAAATCGTTGGTCGAGCAGGGGTCGGAGTCGACAATGTCGATGTGGAAGCTGCCACGGAGAGGGGCATCATCGTGATGAACACCCCTGGTGGGAATACGATTTCCACAGCGGAGCAAGCCTTTTCGCTGATGCTTTCGTTGGCCCGGAAAATCCCGCACGCCCATGCTTCAATTGTAGCAGGAAAGTGGGATCGAAAGTCCTTTGAAGGAACTGAAATCTGTAACAAGGTTTTAGGAATTATTGGCATGGGCCGAATCGGTGGTGAGTTTGCCCGCCGTGCGATTGCCTTTGGGATGAGGGTGATTTGTTTTGATCCTTACCTCTCTCTGTCGAGAGCACGATCTTTGCAGGTTGAATTGGTGGATCAATTAGCCGCACTCCTGGAACAGGCTGATTTTATCACCTTGCACACTCCTATGACACCAGAGACCAAGGGGATCCTCAACGCCAAGACCCTGGGCCAATGCAAGAAAGGCGTGCGAATCATCAATTGCGCCCGCGGTGGACTGGTGGATGAAAAAGATTTGTTGGCCGCCTTGCAAAGTGGTCAGGTGGCAGGAGCTGCTCTGGATGTTTTTGAACAGGAGCCAATCCCTGCCGATTTTCCCCTCCGGAATCTTCCCAACGTCGTGTTGACTCCTCATTTGGGAGCCTCAACCTCAGAGGCGCAGGAAAGCGTAGGTATCGAAATCGCCGAAGCCACCCGTGATGCCTTGTTGCATGGCGCCATCCGAAATGCGGTCAATGCGCCGAGTGTTGATGGCCATACTGCGGAAATTCTGCGGCCTTATCTTTCTCTTGGAGAAAAATTAGGACTTTTACTAAATCAAATTGGACCGCAACGGATGGAATCACTCAAAATCACCTATAGCGGAGGAATCGCCGAATTCGATACCGCCTCAGTCACCCGCTCGATTCTTAAGGGTCTTCTCCGCAAGGTTGGCGGCTCAGACGTCAACGTGGTCAATGCCCCCATTCTCGCTAAATCCCGTGGGATCAAGATCACGGAGTCCAAAGTTAGTGAATTGGGTGAGTACACTGAACTGATTCAACTGGAAGTTGGTTCAGGTTCCGAGAGTACAAAGGTAGCTGGTACTTTCTATGGGAAAAAGCCGCGCCTGGTACTGATCAATGACCATAACCTTGAATCCTCCCTCGAGGGCACCCTCTTTGTGATGGAGAATAAGGATCGTCCCGGAATCGTCGGCTGGATTGGAACGATCCTGGGTCGTCATAAGGTGAATATTGCCAGCATGTCCCTTGGCCGCATGGCTCAAGGAAGCGACGCCCTAAGCGTTTTGAACCTCGACAGTGTACCACCAGCTGAAGCCCTGCAGGAGATTTCCTCAGATAAGGATATTCGCTCGGTAAAGTTGGCTACAGTCTAATGATTCACTCTTGACCTTGAGGGGTATCCGGGCTTACGTTAGGAGGATCCGATAGAGCAATTGGCGTTCAATTGCCAGGGTTTGTTCTGAGATAAATATGCCGCAATCCTCCCGACAGTTGAACTCATCAAGAAAAGTGCCCCCGATTAGCACACGCATCGGAAAAGAGCCTTCCTACCGGATCTCTCTCTCCAAGTCGACCGATGATAGACCGGTGACCGGACCGGTCAGAAAGGTTAAAAAACCCTGGCAGGCAGTGTTTGCGGGAAGTCCGGTGCTAATTCTAGTCATCTTTTTCCATTTTCTGTTTGCAATGGTTGCTGCCTTTTTAATTGTCTCCTCATTTGCCAAAGAGAGGAGAAGGCAATTTTCCGAGGCCTCAGTCGTGGCCAACAACCCCCACAAAGAGGTCGAGCACAAGGTTCAGATGGCCAAGAAGAAAAACGCCATGACCACGCCGGAAATTGTTGAGCGGATCACCACGACCGGTCTCTCTCCTGTTACGCTTCCGGAAGTTGCGATTCCAAACATCAACAGTGATTCGCCTGGCACCGGAAAGATGGAGGGAGTGGGCTTGGGTGGCGGAGGGGGTGGTGCCGGAGAACCAATCGTGGTTGATACTGAACAATTAGCCACTTCAGTCTTTGGTTCCACTGATAGTAGCGGGGGAGGGCTGGAGGGCAGATTTTATGATTGGCGGACAGCCTCAGATGGATCGGCGACGGGGTTAGAACTCAACACGTTCAAAACCCTTGTTATTGACTATGTCAAAAAGGGGTTCCCAAACGGCTACTTAAAACAACGGTTTTACGAATCTCCCAAACGCCTGTACACCAATCAAATCGTGATTCCCTTTGTTAGGATGAAATATATTGCGGATGCCTTTCATGTGCCAATAGAAAAGACTAGGTGTTGGGTGGTCGAGTATCATGGGAAATTCAAGGTTCCAACAGCTGGAACCTTTCGATTCGTTGGTGGAGCAAATTACTGGCTCGAGGTGCAGGTAGATGGGAACCATGTTTTGGAGGGCAGTTGGTTGAAAGTGCTTGATAGCATTCGTCCTCCAGGGCAGGACGTAGGGTTTAATTACGATTTTCACGCTCCAGCCTACACAGGATCCAATGGCCTATACGATATGTATTTTGGAGCTGGACCCTGGCTAGATTTGGTTCCGGACAAGTCATATGATATTAAAATTTTTATTGGAGCTCAATCAGGAGGGTTAGACGGAGGGGGATGTTTCTGGCTCCAGGTGCAAAAGAAGGGATGGCAATATGAGCAAACCCTACAACGTGCCCCCATTCTTCCGTTCTTCAGGCTAGCCAATACCCCTTTTTCTGCTGAGGATCTGGCGTGGGGTCCCCCGATTGATAAGAGCTATCTTGGATGGACTGTGGCCAATCCAGATTCCGATAATTAAGGTGAGCGATCGTTTTCTGCGATCAATTCTGCCGCTGCCTCCAAGATCTGTCGATTGTTTGTGGTTTGTGCGAGGCTCTCCAGCGAGGCCTCCAATCGTTCTGACCAATTGGAAGCTCCAGTGGATCCTGGCGCATTAAAACGTTGATGGGTACCGAACAAATCCGTGATCATGAGTACCGCCAGCCAGCAATCTGTTTCTAAGAGCGCTGCGATGAACTCCTGGTGCAACTCGGGTGTAAAAGACTGGGGAGCTTCCTCACTTGGAAGTCCGAGAAACTCCATCAGACGACATATCTCCAGCCAGCCTTCATGTCCATTCGGACCCGTCCAGTACTTAACCAGGTCATCGTAAAATTGCGCAATCGGCGGATGGTCGTGGGTGGCATAAGTCACTAGATTAATCTGTGGATATTCCACCGAGGACGTATAGGACTTATCCTTTTCGTCTCTTTCAAAAGTCGGTATGGTAAATCCGGGGATGCCCATCTCCTGTAACAGTGGACGTACGTACGTGGGTACCATGCCGAGATCTTCAGCAACAACGATTGAATCTCCTGCCGCGTTGAGAATCATTCTTAGAAGCTTTTCTCCGGCCTGGGCGTTAAGTTCAGCAAATTCCTCCGGCTCGTCGGGGTGCGGAACAAACTGGGGAATGCGACCGTGGGTGATTTTCTTGACCTCTTCTTCCGATAAGTTGGCGAACTCGGCATTTCTCTCCGGGGTCCATGGAAAGGAATACACCCTGAAGAATCCTAGGACGTGATCGATGCGAAAGGCGTGAAAAACATTGCAGGTCATGGCCACGCGCTGCTTCCACCAAGCGAATCCCTGCCGCTCATTGGCTGGCCAGTCGTATAATGGAATTCCCCAGTTTTGGCCCCACTTCACCGTGAATGGATCAGATTTAAAATGTTTTTCGGGCGGTGCCCCTCCCGACCATTCAAGACTAAAGAGTGACCGCTCACCCCAGACATCAGCACCGTAACGGCTGATTCCAAATGGAATGTCCCCCATTAGCATGACCCGCCTGGAGGTGGCATACTTCTTAACATCATTCCATTGACGGTAGGCAACCCATTGCACAAAGGTGTAAAACTTCTGGCGGTCCCGGATGTCCACCCCATGCGGGCTGAATGTAAGGTTTCGTTCAGCACTGTCCAATGTCCGCCATTCCGGTGCCCACAAAGGCCATCGGGGGTCGCCATGATGTTCATCAAGTAGGGCGCGAAATAGGCTGTATCCCGGCAGCCATCTCACATGGAGCTTTTGAAATGTTTCAAAGTCAGCCCGTTGTTCGGCACCCCCGTCCCGAAAATTGGCGTACGCACGATGCAAAAGATCCAACTTGAGTTGCTTGACCTTGTAGTAATTAACGGGACCCCGATTGAGTTCGTCGCGAGCTTTCGCAGGAGCCAACTCTTTTAAATCTTTCTTGCCGAGACAGGGGACCTCCGTCGGACTCATATGAAGAAGCACCGGGTCCAATGCCACAGAACTGATGGCGTTGTAGGGGGAATTGTCGCCACCGGTTTCATTGATTGGAAGAATCTGGAGAACGCCAAAATGATGGGCGGCGCAAAAATCAATGGCGCAGCGCAGACTTTTAGTATCCCCAATCCCCATGTCACCCTCTTCACGAAGGGCAAAGACGGGGACAAGCAAGCCAGTAAGCTTTTTCGAAAAATCGTGCGACGGCATCCCCCTCTCTTTACCTGCTCCAGCAGGAGATGGCTACTAGGAAAACGGGAAGGGAGGCGATTAATGTCTCGCCATCGCGTAACTGTCTGAGTGAACGTCCATACAAAGCTTTATTTCCGTTGCTTTTTTCTGATTAACTCACTTATTATTTTTCTTAAGGTTGGGTTTCACGTTCATTTCCGGGTGTAGCTTGTCTACCTCACCCGGCTAACCAAATAGAATGCACTTACACTCTCTTTTTAATCTCTTTCCCATCTCCTCATCCATTGCGGTTGCTGCCTACTTAAGCTTAGCCGTAGTTTTATTGGTTCCCCGATTAAGAAATCGGTTGGGCCAAATGCTTGCCCCAGTTTCACCTTCGAACCAGGTCCACCTTTTCTCCCTGGATGCCCTCCGCGGCCTGGCAGCTCTTTGGGTCGTTAGTTACCATTCATGGCAATGGTGGACCTTCATTCCCAATCAAAAACCAACCTCTATCTCCCCAGTGGAATTGGCAGGGGAAGACGCCGTTGCGGTCTTTGTCGGGTTGAGTGGGTTCCTGATTTTTCGCGCCCTGCAATCTGTCAATTCATTGGACGGGCTCCGTCGCTACTTTCAAAACCGATTTTTAAGAATTTACCCGCTCTATGCCATCTCAGTGATCGCCCTGGTGGTCTTCCGGCAATACAGCGGCGTTCTCACTAAGGGACAACATTTAATTGCCGAATTCTTCATGGTCCGTTCGATCGGTTATCCGGTTTTCTTAAATCCTCCGAGCTGGAGTCTTTATGTTGAAGTTCTCTTTTACCTTGTCGCCCCCTGCTTTGTATTGATGGTGCAAAGAAGGGTGATTTTAGTGGCGGGGATCATGACACTGGTTTTCTTCCTTATAGATAACAACTCCCCTCGTGAGTTTGCTCTATTCAAATTCTTCGGCATAGGCATTCTGGCCAGCGAAGTGCAACGCCGCCTGACGGGCCGTTGTCCCGAATGGGGTGCGGTCCTGATTTTTTTATTTGGATCTATGTTTTTCTGGCTCGCCGTAACATGCGAATGCCCGCTCGATCGATTGGTTCGTCCCTTCATGGTTCCCTGGTTTTGCCCCCAACAGGGTCTTCTCAATTCCGGGGATACCATCGAATTTTGTCTGGCGGTAGGGTTTCTGTTGGTCGGGTCCACCCTTAGTCGGACTGTCACAACCTTTTTCAAACTGGCTCCCTGGCGAATTCTAGGCGCGATCTCCTACAGCATATATATCTGGCATAGCTTTGTGATTATATCAGACGCCCCATTGTTATTTAGATATCTTGGGGGTGTGGTTCCCATTCCCAATAGCCCTCCACATCCATCACCTGATGAGTGGATAAGATGGTTCGTTATTATCCCGGCGATCCTTTTTCTCTCAACCCTCTCATTCCTCTTGGTCGAACGCCCGTTCCTCCAGATGCGGCGGAGAGTAGCAACCGTTTGAGCTTGGAAATGATGAGACTCGTTGTTGAAAATCTGTATAATCTGTGGATAAAAACCGCCTTTCTTCCCTCCGCCTGATCCGACATCCCGCAGGTTCCCCAGCCTGGAATATGGCGGTGGATGAAAGCCTCCTGCATCTGGCGGACACACCGGTGCTTCGTCTCTATCAGTGGAATGTCCCGGCCGTTAGTATCGGTTATTTTCAACCCTGGACCTTGGTTCCAAAAAGTCGTCTCTTCGTCCGACGTTACACTGGAGGCGGCCTGGTCGATCACACCTCCGATTGTACCTATACTGTTGTGGCTCCCCGAGAGTCCCAGCTTGGATCACTCTCGACCACCATCAGTTACGAGCTCATCCACCGAGCCATTGCCGGGACTTTGAAAGTGCTAGGGCTGGTTGTTGAGATCGTTCCTGATTCGGTAACGATCGATTCCTCTAGTTGTTTCCAAAAGCCTGTAAAATTTGATATCACGCTCCAGGGAATAAAAATCGCTGGTGCCGCCCAACGCCGCACCCGATACGCCTTTCTTCAGCAAGGTAGCATTCTTCTTCCCGATCCCTCTTTGTATGGCCCCCTTCGAGAACTTCTCCCCTCCGTCCTCGCTCAAACCATCGGTCTCACATCAGAAGAATCAACCCTGACGAAACAGGAACTTTCCAAGGCCGAGGAACTCGAACGGGATCGATATTCACAACTTCATTGGAACCAGGAGCGATAAGCTAAAAAGCTGGAAATCGAGAAAGCTAAAACCGGAACGGGGATTTTTGACCGCAGATTTCGCAGATTTTCGGTCTCATTTTTGTGTTTATGGGTCACCGTCGTGAGGTGGATTTCAAGTGGAGGGCGGATCTCCGTATACGCCCTGACTGGATCCCGCATTTCCCGGGCCAGTACGAGAGGCCGTCTACTAATCAACTTTCAGGCAGCACTTTTCCGTCAGTTCAAACTGATTCATTTGTTATTACAATCAGGACACAACTTCATATGCAGCCGATCCATCTGGAATCAATGTTGGATCAATACGTTTATCGAGGGTGGCAAACTTACCGCCATGATGTATTGCCAGGGCCAACAAATAAAGATCGGTTAGCATCAGGGGGGTCGTGCCTCGAAGCGAGGGAAAACAGAATGTGTCGGCCAGCGAAATGTCATCCGGCCAAAATTGATGGCCACGGAGCGTTCGCAATCGCCGTAATAGTTGATCCAAATAAATCCGTTGATGGGAAAAATGCGGTTATATGGGTTTTTCCCTTCAACCAGAAAAACACAAAAGATTAATGCGATAATCGTCGTCACGGATTCGTTAAACTGGCAGACTTTTTGAGGTTGGAGTATCCCGGTCTACGTAAGGCCCCAGCCCTTTGCGAGGAAGAAAGCTGTGGCAAGTGTCAGGTAATCCTTAAAATGGAGGTCGTCAGGATCATACATGAACTTTTTCAACTTGGATAAGCTCGGCACCTCAACCTTAAACTCGCTGTAACTGTCTATGATAACTTTTGAGCCGGGGATGTAACGCGAATCGCTGTGACCTCTCAAAAAATCTCTAACCTTTGAGATAGCCTCATCCGGTCGATTATTGTGCATCGAAATATCCTGTCCCGCGATGTCTGAAATATATCTTTGATAGGTGAATTGGTGTTCAGCCAATACCAAGCAAATTTTCCCCTTGTGTTTAGCTCCTCCAAAATCACGAGCACCGATGAATAGCCCGAATTCAAAAGGCATGTTGAATCGAGGAAGTCCACTGCCCGCATCAGGCTCAGTGCGTGACAAATCGTGAATGCTTAAGTCGCAATCACTAATAATTTCGTTCAGCCGACTTATGCGAGGCGTGCCGCTATCACTGGATTCGAGGCTACACCGTGGTACGTATCCACAAGCAACGATGGTAAAGACCACCGCATCGAATATCGGCTTGTATTTCTGATCGAAGGGCGCGTTGAGAAAAACCTGTCGGGACAGATTGCGCCTAGAGGCTGCCACAAAATCTTAAGCCGATTGGGCGTGAAGGGCTTGAAAGGCTCTCAGTGCCTGATTTAACCTAGCTTTATCCGCCCTTGAGCGTGGGCCAATGACCGTGAATCTGCTTGTCTTGACCAGTGGCTTGGCGACTACCTTCTTGGCACTTTTCTTGGGATCTGTCGAAACTCTTGGCATGAAAGAATCCTGATCTTTTTCCGCCAGAGCACAAGGATTTTTTGCGGGCAATCTCTTCCTGGAATTCTCGGGTCTCATCCGTAGCCTGACGGTCACCTTACCACCCCTGTCGCAGCATTCAGGTCATAGACTCCGACAACTCAACCTCGAAGGCCCCCCCGCCCTAAAGCTATTCCATGCGCCTCCTGGTCTGATTATTATGGAAGGGAGGATGAAAGTTGCTTTGAGGGGCTTTAACTTCTATGTAGCTGTCGAATGGATTCTGGCGCATGAGAAAAAAACATCTCAGAACAATCGCAGCGTCCAGTAGATGAATAGATTGCTGATCCGGAAATTGAGCAGCTTTTTAATGTTTTTATCCAGCCTGAAACCTTGTCCATCTCATCTGGATAGCGGGGAGGCGAGCCAGCGTCTTTAATCTCGGCATATCGACGCAGAAAGTACGCAACGAAATCTGCGACCTGCAAAAGAGCGACCTCTTTAGAATCCCCAAAATATGGCACATCCACAATCTGGTCAAGCCGCCCCCGCCTCTTTGTTTTGGAGTAATAACTGTCACTCCACGCAGGAGGATTGAAGACCATATCGGTAAATCGTAGTCGCTCCCGTTCCTCATTATCAAAAACGAAAATTGTATTTCCTTTAACCCCTTTTTGGTTCTGAAAATGGCGCTGTACAGATAGAAGTAAATGTAAACCGAGAAACCTCCATGGAGTGCTTAATTCTGCTGGAATCTGGCCCGCCTTAAGACTGATAAAATATGCACTCTTGGTGATGGACGTGTAAACGATATGATGATGCCTTTCTGCCAGCCAATCAAATACCATCGATATAACCCGTGATCTTTCATGACCTGGAATATCCCTCCATACTCCATTTCCAGAATAGAAATCTCTGGTGTGAATTTCCATTAGTTCTTTTCCAACGACTCGTGAAAGACTGGAAAGAAGGCTCGACCAATGCTCTTTTGTAACATGCATCCTCTGTGCATCAACCACAACACCCACCATGACAGCTATAGGTTCGTCGCCGGTGCCGCTTTCATCACAGTAACATAGCTTCATATTTTGAGATAATTAATCCCCTCCATAAAAAGATCGATTATCTAAGTAGACAGATATTCCCATAGCTGCTCCGTCGATAAATTCAGCGATTTTATCCATTTGGTCAGAGAAATACATCACGTTAATTTCATTAAGGCCCTCTAGCTGGTTTTCACCGTTTCTGGTTATTGGATAACGAAATGCCTGCGAATATGGATCAAACTTCTCGAAATCGGAAATAATAGACTCAATTAAATCAAATTCACTTGGTCTATCACCTTCCCACACCTTTTGTATTAGGTCTCTGGCAACAGGCCACAAGCGTCCAAGCGAATGGGTTGTGTCATAACCGCTTTCCCTCACCTGAACTAACTGTCTTCCTAGATCGATAATGTTCTTAAGTCGAAGTTCAAACCAATGCCGATATAAGAAGATTACTGGGTAAACCATATAGTCCACCCCCCATGCGTTATCAGAAATCGTCTTAACCAATCGTTGGGCAGCCCGAAGATAACCCTCGGTCATAAGTTCGTGTGTTGCGTTCGGATAGTTTACGCCGGCTGTGTATCTCCGATCGCCTCTTCCATGAAAAATAGACTCTTCGTTCATCTAATGTCCTAACTACCAATTATCGAGGCCAAGGACGAGTTGAAAATTACCCTTTCACGCAACCAGCCCTAAATTTGGTCTTCCCATAACACCGAACTGTTTACACAACTTTCTCCCTCGGATGAAACTTGGCATGGGCCTCCTTGAGATCCGCAATGGTCAAGCGTAAATACCGCTCGGTAGTCGAAAGGCTTTTGTGTCCAAGCATTTCCTGTACGTGGCGCAAGTTGGCATTGTTTTTGAGTAGGTGCGTGGCGCAGGTATGCCGCCAGAGGTGAGGCGTCACTTTCTTTTCCACACCTGCCTCTTTGGTGTAGCGCTCAACGATGTCCCCGAGCGCATTGATACCGAGATTGTATCCCAAACGGCGAGAAACAAAGAGTGCCTTGCTCTGCTCGCCTCGAAGAAGATCAAGCCGGATCGACTTGATATAGGTTTCCAAGAACTTGCAGGCCAACTGCGTCAAGGGCACAACGCGGTCCTTCTGGCCCTTACCCCGGCGCACATAAAGAATGCCCTCTTCTAAATCAACATCCTGTACGTTCAGATTAAGCAACTCAGCTTTACGAATCCCCGTCCCATACAAGACCTCCAAAATTGTCCGGTCACGGTATCCGTAGAGAGTGGATAGATCAGGAGCTTCCACGATCTTCTTGGCCTCATCCGCTGAGAGAACATTTTTAGGCAGCGAATCAGGCTCCTTACCATACTTGACGTATTTGGCAGGATTAGTGGGAATGTGCCCCTCCTGGTGAAGAAAGGCAAAGAAGGTCTTAATGAATGCCATGAGACGATTTTGAGAGGCAGGTGTGCGGGCTGTGCCCCGAAAGGTCGGCTGATAGTAAAGCCAAACCTGGAAATCACTCAAAGTCTGGCCTGTGACTAATCTAGCATCCCGCACGTTGACTTCGGCCAGAAATTCAGAAAAGCGATGAAAGGATACGGTGAGAGTGCAAAGGGTTCTCGGGGAAAAATTATTCACCTGCAATTGACGGCAATAACGCGAAAACAAAACATCCCACGGAATAGATTCTTCGGCTTTCATACTTTGCTTTTGGAACGAGGGTGGCAGCGACTCTGCGTTTGCTGGACATCCGTAATGCTCACCCGTGTATAAATTTCGGTGTTTTTGATGTTTCGATGCCCAAGCAGTTTTTGTACGGCGAAGAGATTGGCTCCATTGCGCAACAGGTGCGTGGCAAAAGTATGCCTCCAAAGATGTGGCCCAGCATTGCGCCCCAGTCCGGCGCGTCGTGCATTGCGCTGTATAATGCAATGAATGCCCATTTTACCCATGGGTTGAAACGGAGTTTGCGGCGAAACCCACAATGCATCCGTAAGGGTCTTCCCCCGAGAGGCCCATTGGCGGCGAATCGGCAAATAGCGCAAAATTGCTTCACAGGCCCGCTCACCAAGCGGCACCAACCGGCCCTGACCTCCTTTGCCCTTGGTCACGCGAAGCACTTTTGCCTTTAAATCAAGATCAGCGACCATCAAGAAGGTCAGTTCCGCACACCTTAATCCTGTTGAATAGATAAGTTCCAAGACGGCCCGATCTCGAATCCCGACCGGACGGGTGGCTGAGGGCGTTGACAAAATCTCTTTCACTTCGGAAGGGGTAAGCACGGCGGCGGGCAAACGCTGCTCATCCTTGGGTCGATTAACGCCATCGCAAGGATTGCGGGAGATTTCCCCATTCTTTTCAAGATGTCGAAAGAAGTTTTTTAGGTCGGAAAAATAAGTCTGAATCGAACCGTTCTTGAGCCGTTTTTCTCTCCGCAAATAGAGCAGATACGCTAAAACCAACTCCCGCTTCACTTCGCTAACTTTTTTTACACCCTCCCTTTCGGCGTAGCCAAGAAAATGGCTGACGGTCTTCGAGCGTCCTTCCAGTGTATCGGGCGAATAACACTTGGCCCGCATCGTCTCGATAAAATCAGTTAAATGGGCTCGCATAGGATCATTTCCTTATACGTTCCCCCGCGCGAGCGGCGAGGTTGCCGGACTTTCTGGCGGAACCCTTTGCTGATGAATAGGTTGAACCATGCTTAAACCTCGCCGAAGCCTTCGGCGAGGTAGGTGCGAGGTGGCCTTTTTGATCGGCGAGGTTGGCTTCTGCCCGCAGGGTTTCGACCGATTTCAGCCCCAATAGAAACTTCCCCGGTCGGGACAACTCCTCCGGCTCGATGAGCAAACGGTAACGGTAGGTTTGCCCAAAACGTCCAGCAAGTGCCTGGATATATTCCATTCGAGCCAATTCCTCAAGATGGATACGCAGACGGGTATCGCTCCAGCGGATGGCATCGCGTATTTCCCGACGCTGAAATTGAACCTCCCCGACCTTGATCCCCCTGTCCTGGGCACGCTTTTCGACGTATCCGGTGAGCAAATTGAGCAATTCTCGGCTGGGGCCTGAAAGCTCATCAAGCGAATTGCCAAAAAGCTCGTGGGCGAGCCGGTTGGCCGTTGCAATGTCTTCCAGGGTGGTTTCGATGTAGTCCCCAAATTGGGGGTGAGTCTTCATCGGACGCTGATACTGGTGCAAAAACGTAATTGCTAAGATTAAATTAAGATATTTGGGTTGATCGCGGCGAACCGAGAGCCATTCATCCGCATAGGCCAGGAAAGGTTCAAATGGGTTGACCACGATCACTGGCTTGAGCAGCCGCTGAAAAACTTGATGCCGTTTTATGACAGCCTCACGCTGCTTGCGAGCCAGCCAGCCTTCTACGGTGTGAAGTGTCCGTTGGGCCTGCAAGATGGCGCGAGTTTGCGCTGGAGATTCATCGACGCTAAGGATGATATAGCGGGATTTAGTTTCCGCATCGGTATCAGGGTTGGTGGTGGTTTCAAAAACTGCGGTAGGGCCATTGACCGTATGAAGCTGGCTTTCCAATTTTCCGGTAAGGGGATTTTTGGTCGTGCTTTCAATGGTCAATCGTTTGGAAGAAATCAAATTACGCAACGCATACCGTGCCCCAGACGACCCCGTGACTTCCTCCAGCGCGAGCACCTTATGTCGAAGGGCATCTTGTCCTTTATAAAATAGGGCCTGATCGGTCAATGAAGTCACCTTGGTCAAGTCCTCCGGCGGACAAAGTGCCAGAACGGTGTCTTGCAGATAACTTTTTCCCGCCCCACTGCCAGAGAGGATTTGCACAGCTAGGGGGTCTTCCATTTTGCGAGAGGTCAGGGCCAGATAAAGAAGGAGCTTGTTGGCGGATTCGCCAACCAAGCCAAGCCCCTCAAGATCGGTTTCAATCTGAGCAATCAGCTTTAGGTTTTTGGCCAAAGTCATCCCTTCCGCACGATCCGCATCGTTTAATAACATCACCGTTGGCCTATTTAGCTCGGATTGCTCGGTGACGTAGCGTTCCAGATGGCTGATAAGGTGGATAATGTCTTCTTCAATCGTGGGGGTGCCTTCACGAAACAGCCGGGCCACTTCACTGATAAAAACGCGTCGGGAACGGCTCAGATAAAAATCGACCGTATCAATGTGAAATCTCCCCGGCTGACCATTGACGGCTTTTACCGTAGCTTTGAGCCGCGAATCGTTGGGCCGTTCAATGGCCCGCAGCTCGTAGCGTCGCTCACCATAGCGAGCGACAAAACCATCAGGGGTCATTTCGATCTGCTCAGGTGTATCTTTTTTCGATGGGGTAGTCATAAAAATTTCCGAATATGAGGTTTTACTTCCTTGTAATACTAGTATATATCAGAAGCTTTGGCAAGCACATTTATGATGACCTTATGCAATATTTTCTTAAGGTAGTCTCATGAAGACTGGTCGACCCTCTACCCGCAAACGCACTCCCTTCGGAGAAAGGTTGTACCTCCTGCGGATGGCCGCTGGGCTCTCTCAGGGGCAAATGGCCGAGGGCTTGGGCCTCACCCAAAAATCTTTTTCTTGGTGGGAACGGCGCAATGTGGCCCTGCGTCCCGACCAAATCGAAAAACTCTTGGAGTTGCTGAACATTTCTGCCAACGAGCTTTTCCCTGGCGTTTCCAAGCGAAAACCCAGTAAAAAATCGACGGATTGACCTGCTTAAACAATGCACGCTTGGAGCAGGATGTGGCCAACATCTCTCAAGAAACATGTAGCGATTTAATCACACCTGCGCGTTGCCTCGCTATAACTCCTTAGTAGTTTTTAGTAGTTTTTGGTAGTCATGTGGAGAGTTCTTCTCCTCGGGCACTACCTTGAGAGGACTGGCCGGGTTTCTGGAAGGGAAAGGAACCAGAATGTAGATTGCCGAATGGGTTAAAATTACTCAGCATCGCGCGGCTTGAAGAACTGAACTAAGAAAGAATGAATCTGGTGGCCATCGTCATCCAGAAAGGCACAACGCCCCTTACAGCAAACAATTGTTTTATCGGGATGTTTACCCTTGGGGGTTTTCTCTCCCACTTGGAGACAGAACCAGTCAACCTCGCTGGGACGGAAAACGAAATCACCCAGGCGGACAAATTCTTTTCCGACCCGATCAAGCTCATATCTGTTAAGTAGCATGTAATAATTTAATCACACCTGCTTGTTTCTTTGCTATAACTCCTTAGTAGTTTTTAGTAGTCATCTGGAGAACTCTTCTCCTCCGGTGCCTCCTTTGAGAAAACTAGCGTCTGCCCTGCCGATCAAAGTGAAATTCCGTGCCCATACTTCTGCGAAATATTTTTATGATAAATCGAGTGCTCCTGCTGGTCAATCCACACCGATTGCCTCTGGAGCTTCCTTTTAGTTTTCTTGAGCCCCTGTGATTTCTTGACTGCTTGATCCACTTTTTCAAGAGTGGGGATCACCACCTTTTCACGCATGATCGAATCAAAAGGGTCGATAGGGTCTGCTGTCGGAGGTGACTTAAATAAATCGTGAGCACTCATTCTGGCACCGCTTGCCGCAATAGCTTCGGCTAAGCGTGTTTTGTCATCGGTATAAATGCTAACGCTTTCTCTCGCGCGACTAATGGAGACAAAAAACTGTTCTGTGGACGAAGCTCCGAACGATTCCACAGACTGGGCGACAAAAACCCGATCTACGGTTTTACTTTGGGCCACATGGGAGGTTAGGCAGTAGCCGTGCGCGAGATTCCCATAATCTTTGCCAATCACCCAACCATTTGAGAGCTTAAGATCACCCTTTTTGGTAAACCCCATAACCTGGTATACGGCCCCATTGTTGAGTCGGTGTTTTCTGTTGATGCAAAACCCATTTTGAGTAATGCGGATTTTCTCACCAAGAGCTATGGCCAAGGCTTTGGCCTCATAAACCTGAAAACGGGCACTCTGATCCAGCGGCAACATGTGCCTTCCTCCCTTTTCATCCTGAAGCTGAACTCCGCCATCGTTATTCACGCCGGATACGGTGAACCTCTCTCCACGGACAAAATCGGTTGTGTTTTGGTGAAACTGAACCAGCTGACCCGAACGATAATTCGAGGCCTGGGCGCGTTCGGCCTGTGTCCATTGTATACTGATGAGTCGAGTAAACATCCGCTCTTTGGCTTTTAGTTTTCCACGCCGCTTTAATTCTTCACGGATTAAC
>Ga0206919_1020_pt1 | contig 38487 bp, 40 predicted proteins | sample Alteio_BWOrgHeat_67_FD_152962 | JGI IMG/M metagenome (GOLD analysis project Ga0206919, IMG submission 152962) | Enriched cells from forest soil in Barre Woods Harvard Forest LTER site, Petersham, Massachusetts, United States -... | ecosystem: Environmental > Terrestrial > Soil > Temperate forest >... | reverse complement strand
CGCTGTCGAGCTTGCAAGGATACCGAGCAAGATCGACGCTGTATCCGCAACGTTCGCTGCGCTGACCACCGCGACATTCACAATTCCTACGCCGATCGCGATTAGTGCCAAGGGCAGAGCAAGAGCCTGCCACGGCGCGGAGCAGTCTCGAACATTGGCGATGATCGCCAGAAACACCGGCATAGTGCCTATGATGACCGGCGGGACGGCTGCACCTGCGAGCTGGACGGCAAAGGCGACACTGACAAAATACCCGACATATCCCGCTCCGCCGAGTAACAGCCCGATCAGGAGTCGTAAGGGCGCAATGCCGGCAGGGCGGAACCGTCGGTCAGCCATCAGGAGCAGGCAGGCCAAGCCGAAGATGCCGTAGCGGGCTATCGTCAAATCCCACGCCGTGAAGGGCGCGACGGCGCGCGGGGCGACGAAGGTCAGTCCCCATAACGCGCAAGTAGCGATCCCCGCGATGATCCCAAGCAGCATGATCTTCTCCCGTAGGAGCCATCATGCAATGCTGTTCTATCGATTTATATGGAATGATAAGGGCATTTCGCTTAGATTGCTCGCCATGTCAAAGGCAAATGCAGGCCCGAGCCTTCAAACTGGAAAATCGACGCTAGACGAGACGGACGCGCTCATTCTAACCGCGCTCGATTCCGATGCCCGCTTGTCGATGAGCGAACTTGCCCGCCTCGTCGGCATGTCCGCTCCGAGCGTATCGGAGCGGGTCCGCCGGCTTGAGGCCACCAGCGTCATTCGGGGCTTCACCGTCGATGTGGATACACGCGCGATTGGCTATCAGATACGAGCAATCGTGAGGATCAGGCCGCTACCCGGCAAGTTGCATTTGGTCGAAAAGCTGATTCAGGAGCGGCCGGAGTTTGTGGAATGCGACAAGATTACCGGCGACGATCCTTTCCTTGCTCGCCTCGTTGTCCATTCAATCGAACAAATGGACGATGTTCTTGAAGCGCTCTCGGAGCACGCTGTCACCAGCACGGCCGTCATCAAGGGAACCTCTGTTAAAAGGCGCTTGCCGCCCTTGTAGCGGAAATGCCCATGAAGACCTCATTCCGCCGCAAGGGCGCGCTCAGACAGCAAATTGACAATCGCCCACCCGAGTGGCCAGCTTCGAGCCCTCAATGTTCAGGGGTCGGCCTGCTCCGCAGGGTTTCCACACGGTCTGCAGGCCTTTTGCGACATACTCCAAATATCTGCCAGTGAAGAGAGCTTCAACAGGCGCGTGGCTTCGGTAATTTCAGCATTGATCAAGGAGGGAAGGGCTTTTGGAGATGCAGCCGCTCTTGAGAAAACGTCAGCCTTCGATTGCGGGGCTTTAACCCATTCTAAGTGGGGCTGTTCTGGGGCAATCTTCGCAAAATTCGCGGGCGACAAGGCGATATTACCCACTAAGGCAGCGCTGCCGTGCGCTCGCTCGCTACGTGAGCTTGTATGTAAACTCGGGGGATTATCTCAGGTTTCTTCTAGTAGGTCACAGCGCTGGCCAAGTTTCTTCTTGAGCGTGCATAGGGCATTGATCTGCGGGACAGGTCGCAAGGTCACAGAGGCGACAAAAATGGCTTACGCTGTAGGCGTCGGTACCGAGTGGCCTCATCAATTTTTCCAGTAGTGCCGAAAATTGCTCTTCTTCCGCTGGCGAGAGAGCCGTCATCAAGCCTTCGACGGCAGCGCACCTTGCCTGGAGCATCGGAAGGACCGCCTCCCGCCCGGCATCCGTGAGATGAAGATGAGTGGCGCGCTTATCCTTGCCCCCTCGGGCTTCCACCAGACCTTGGGCTTCTAGCTTGTCCACGAGGCGAACGGTTGCCGTGTGAGAGAGTTTTAAAGCGCGCGCGAGCTGGGCGTTGGTCACTCCGTCCCAGAAGCCCATCACGTTGATGGCTGCCGACGCGGAATCGGTTTGATTGGGATGGCTCTTTATGGCTGTCCCGACCCGCTCCGTGACCTCGCCTGCGAAGGCGGCGAGCATGTTGGCGGTTCGCAAACGCGGCATTCTCGATAACCTTTTCAAATCGAATTGACAGGGAACCAATGTTTGTTCAATATGTGCGTGTTGCACGCACATATCAAGAGGAAATTGTATGATGCATGTCACGAATTGGAGTCAGCGCCTGGGTGGGGGGATTGCACGCTATAGTGTCGTTCTCTTTTTCTTGGGTTTTGGAGCCCTCAAGTTTACCGCATCGGAAGCCGCGGCTATCCATCCGTTGCTCGTTCATAGTCCCTTCCTATTCTGGCTTCCCCAGCTGCTTAACCCGCAGCTGTCGTCCGACGTCATTGGCGTCATCGAAATTGCGCTTGCAATGATGATGGCGTCGCGATCGGTCGCTCCGCAGCTATGCGCAATAGGGAGTTTCGGTGTCGCTTCTTCATTGGTTGTTACCTTAGGCTTTCTCGTCACGACGCCTGGGTTGGATCCCGCGCTCGGCGGCTTCATCATAAAAGATCTGACCCTACTCGGCGTCGCCCTATGGTCCGCCGGCGAGGCCCTGGCAGCCTTCCGATCGACACCGCGTGTGGCGCAGCCCTTCGCCGACCAGCCATCCCTTTCCCTCTTGTAATGCTGACGGACTCTCCGCTCGAGGAATCAAATGTTCACCGCACGGAACAACCCGAGCAACCCGGGCTATAAGGCAACCCGCCGCGAGTGGGTGGGGCTCGCCGTGCTCGCGTTACCTTGCGTGCTCTATGCGATGGATCTGACGGTCCTGAACCTGGCGATACCGTCCTTAGCTGCCGATCTGAAACCGACCGCGGCTCAGCTTCTCTGGATCGTCGACATCTATGGATTTTTCGCGGCCGGTGCACTTTTGATCATGGGGACGCTCGGAGACCGGCTGGGCCGCCGGAAGCTCCTCTTGATAGGGGCCGCAACCTTTGGAGTTGTCTCCGTCCTGGCCGCATTCTCTAGGACAGCGCAGATGCTCATTATCGCACGGGCCATGCTTGGATTAGCCGGTGCGACAATGGCGCCGTCTACCCTCTCCCTCATCAACAGTATGTTTGGAGATGAGCGAGAAAAGACGTTTGCTGTGAGCGTCTGGGTTGCAAGCTTTTCACTCGGCGGAGCAATCGGGCCAATCGTGGGCGGCGCTATAATCACTCAATTCTGGTGGGGTGCGGTGTTCCTCGCGCCAATTCCGGTCATGGGCCTTCTGCTCATCGTCGGTCCGACGCTCTTGCCTGAGCACCGAAACACAAGAGGTAACCGGATTGACACGATCAGCGCGGGTCTGACGCTCGCGACAGTGCTGCCGATTATCTATGCCATCAAGCAGACTGCCCAGGGCGGCGATTTCCGAGTGTCGGCGCTCACCGCGGGCGTGGGATTGATTTGCGGTGTCGCATTTGTCCGTCGCCAATTTTCGTTGGACGATCCTTTGCTTGATTTGCGGCTCTTCAGGCGGCCGGCACTGTCGGTAGCGCTGACAATCAACGCCCTGGATTTTCTAGTGGGCTTCGGCATCCTGGTGCTCGTCGCTCAGTACCTGCAGCTAGTTTTGGATCTTACGCCTTTCGAAGCAGGACTCTGGGGTGTCCCCCCAGGTCTCGGCTTCGTCCTTGGCTCTCTTTTGACCTCGGTCTTTTTGAAAATACTTCGTCCTGCATTCGTGCTTGGAGGCGGATTGGTGATCGCCTCCAGCGGCCTCGCATTGATGGCGCATGCGGTGGATGTTTACAGCATCATCCTTATCACCATTGGGAACACAATGTTTGCCGTTGGGTCCGCGCCAGGTACAGCAATCGTCGCCGACTCTGTCGTAAGTTCTGCACCCCAAGAGCAGTCCAGTGCGGCGTCGGCGCTATCGGAGACCGTGTCCGAATTTGGCGGGGCTCTCGGCATTGCGCTGCTCGGTAGTCTATCGACGCTTCTCTATCGACATTCGCTGGCTTCAGTGATGCCAGCGAATGTCACCTCCCACGACGCAGATATTGCCCTTCGAGGCATCGGAGCTGCGAGCGATTTGGCACAAGGCTCTCACCACGCAGCGAAATTGCTTTCAGCCGCGCAACACTCTTACGCAAGTTCAATTCAAGTGACCTTCATCGCGGCCGCCCTGATTACATTTGCTACAGCAATTTTAGCGGTGACGATGTTCAACGCGCCGAGAACGCGTCCTGCGGCGGAAGCATGAAAAGGCCTGACGACATTGTCACGGAAACATCCGCGCTGAGGTAAGGTGGGGGATGACGTTCATTTCCTACACTCGCCATCTGAAACCGTCCGTCGGTGGGTTGCAAAGTTCGGGCCGCTGTTTGCGTGGGAGCTGCGACGTTGCGAGAAAGGGTCCTTTGCAGGCGTGCTTTATCGATTCCCGCAGAGACGCGTGGAGGCCGATCCGCTGCTCCGGACGAGCCAAAACGAGCGAGGCACGAAATGGCCGCCTACGGCCGCCTACGGCTTCTGAGAAGAAAGTACCGGATTCCAGCAGGTTGGAGGTCGAAGGAGGCGTCGAATCGCCGTACGAGCCGTCGTCCTGGCCGGGCGCGACGCCAGAGGGGCGGGGCCAAGCCGAGTGTCCACCGATCTCAGGCGCGCCGTCCGCTCAATTGGGGTGAGAGTTCCACTCAATCGGGGAGAAAACGGCCGGAAACTTGCGCGTTTTCAGGCCTTTCCAACCACCTCGGCCGACCGACACACACGTGTTACATTATAAAGAGCACTATGTCCGATAATACAAGATTATCGGACATCATTTTACATCGACACGTGCGGCGGTTATTGATCCTTGGGCCGGCGAGAAGCGCCGCGGCGATTTATGCTCCAAGCCGACGCGGAACCCCAAACCACTCTGGGGCGACGACACTCACGCCGGGTGCCGTCTTTGCCGTGGCTGATTTAGCGAAATTCCCTTTCCTAAATGATGGATGGGGTTGATTTGTAATTTAAATCAATAGGTTACATGAAGTCGTGTGCGAAATATGTGCACACACGTTCACGTTGTACCCTATTTTCGGTTGTTTTCCGGTCTTCGCTTGAGCACGAAACTGGCGATTCAACTGCCGTCATCGCAACACCATGATGGCGGTCCTGGGGGATTTTTGTCCGTTCGGTTCCGGGCTGGATGACAGCAAAGCCAACATTAAACCCATGGCCGAATTTCACCCTTCTCTGACGCTCGAGAAGTCTGCCTGCGGGAGACGGTGGGTGACCCTGGAGGGTTGCGCTCCGAAGGCGAAGGCCACACGTTCGAATCGTGTCGGGTGCCCCACTCTCTCAATGCCAAGGTTGGGGTCGAGGGTTCGAATCCCTTCGCCCGCTCCGGCACTTAGCTAAAATCGACATTTCATTTGGCACGGAATTCACTCCGGCCGACGCCACCATGCGCTCGCGTCCGGGACTATTTTATTCCTCGCTATCGCTCAAAAAAATCGCCGCGAAGTTGCGGCGTCCGTCTATGAGAGGCTGCGATGCACCTCCCGTCCCTGTTCTTAGTCTTCCTCTCGTTGCAAGCCCCACGTGCCTTTCGGTAGCTTAGACGGTCATTTCGTGACCGCATCGCCCAGCCAAGACCATTCTTCGAGCTTCTCGACCACGCGCCGGCTGATGCGCGTAGGCGTTCCCCACGGACATTAAAAACCGTCACGCTGATCGCCGGTCTGCGCCTCTCCGGCCTCGTGGCGCAGAAGGTTTTCGATGAGCCGATGACCGCGGCCACGTTCGAGGAATGGGTGGAAAAATGTCTCGCGCCCACGCTCTCGAAAGGCGACATCGTCGTCATGGACAATCTGTCGAGCCACAAGGGGCCGAGTGTCAAGCAACTCATCAAAGCGGTTGGAGCCAAGTTGCGATATCTGCCGCCCTACAGTCCCGACATGAACCCCATCGAAAAGCCTATTCCAAGCTGAAGGCATTCCTGCGCAAGCTCGCTGCGCGCACCGTCTCAGGCCTGATGAACGCCCTCGAAGGTTGAGCCGGGGCGGCAAGATCACGAAGGCGGCGAGAAACTGGCTAGGAAATAAGCTGGACGCCAGCAAGCGTAGCCAGATCCTTTTCATGGACCGGGACGATACCTTGAACCTCTTCGTTGTGACGAGCCTCCCCCTTCCATCCGGCGCTCTTCCCGCGGTGGTCGCGTACGAAGACGACGATTTGCCGTTTTAGACGCCATGGATCAAACACGTCGTGCCGCCGGTCCACGGTGATATTCTTGTGCCTATCTCGGCCGGCACCATTTCCACCCGAGTTGCCGTTTTGCAATGAGCTCAATCTTCAGGGGACGCCGTTGCTAGGTTTTTTCGTGGTGCATCGAAAGCACCGCCCAGAAAGAAGGCGAGATACTCGCCAACCAGTGGCAGCTCGCCTTGCCAGCTATTCCCCTCGGCGCGGGTGAATATCTCCAAGGCGGTGCCGAGCAGCCGATCGTAGGGCCGAGGGTGAATTGCGAAGCGATTGCTGAGTGTGAAGCCGACGTCTGTTGCATAGGCGGCGAAGAGTGTTCTTTGGACGTGTCCATTTCCATCAAGGAAGGGGTGGATTTTACCGAACCAACAGAAGTGGTAGGCCAAAGCGAGGAGGCGCTGATAGTCGTCCGTCGCCTCGGCGTGGAAGTCCCGAGTTTGTGTGAACAATTTGTCCATCATCCCCTCCACATTTCGCGGAGCGGCATACTCGTATTGCGTGCCGGGATGCAACTGACTTGGGGCCGAAATTTGGCGATCGGCAAGCGTTGTGTTCACTGCTCCCCTGTAAGTTCCAGCGTATTCGGAATAGCCAGGCGGAGTGAAATCGGAAAATAGTTCGGCGTGAAGGGATCTGGGATCGCTGATGATGGCGTGTCGGCGAGGTTTGTTTGAGATAATCTCCGCCAGAAGATGCCCGCAGCGCTCGTCCATTTTAGTGCTGTAGCCACTCGACGTGTGGGCCTGCCATGTCGGCGGAATGGAATTCATCCTATTTCCCCGTTCTCGCCCTGTTTGAGGATAACTGATCATAAGAGGCCGGTCTGGTGGGCAGAATCAATGGAAATCCGCGTCTTCACTCTGATGTGGTCGGCTCGCCCGTAGGGATCGTACTTGCGACCATCTGGCGCTCGCGTCGGAAAGTCTCGCGGGTCAGGCCCGGAACCGCCATTGCGAACCTGGTCACCGCGTCCTTGTGGTAGCGGAAACGAAGCCTCACGATCTCCCACACTGGCGAGTTCGGCTGACATTGAAAAGAATGGCGCGCCCGAAAGGATTCGAACCTCTGACCCTCAGATTCGTAATTCAGAAAGGCAAAGGTCGAGATCGCCATTGCGCTGTTCGGCTCCAAGAACCGTGTCTCGATAGACCGGGTACGTGGCTCTGTGCTCGTCAAGACCAACACGGCCAGCGCCGTGTGCGCGGACGCCGCCTAACGATCGGCTGCCAACGAAGCCGACCTGGCCCGCAACGGCTTTCGCTCCCAGATCCATTTCCGTCGCAAGCCTGGCTTCGATTTGACACCCATGTAGATGAAGGCCAATCGCGTCAGATCGACGGTACGCTCCGCCATCGAGACTGTATTCGCCCCTACTTTGCCCCACCGAGGGCAGCAGCTATCGCAATATTTGGATGCCCTTGGGAGAAAGCATCAAATTGAGCCTGGGTTCCGAAGAAAACATCCAAATTAAACGGCCCATCTATACCTTTTGCACGAGCATCCGGACGTACCTGCCATAAAGTCCACGGGTTGCTGCCCTTCATAGAAGGTGCTCTGTCTCCGAATGATCCTCTACCAAGCGAGTCTTGCCATTTTGCAAACCATAAAGCGTATCTATTGAAATCTTCACCCACTATGTCTGGAATACTGTACGAAGATGTATATATTACCGGCGGCTTCCCATATGTCTCTTCGACTAAGGCGTTCAACTTCTGCAAGTTTCTCTTTATTGAAGCGACATCCGTGCATTCTCTCTCGTTGGGCAGTGCGGGATTACCGTACCACTCTACGTCAATTGCCAGTGGCAGCGAGTTCGGATCCACTGGCACGTTATTAACAATATTTGCGTGCTGCGATTCCGCTGACTGGCAAAAACTAAATACGTGATAAGCCCCCACACGAAGTTTCGAAGCCCTCGCGGAAACCCAGTTTGATCTGAATTTCTGGTCAATGCGCTCGGCGCCTTGGGTACTCATTATATAGACAAATCGCAGACCATCATCGTACAGGCCATCGAAATCGACGCGCTCGTTAAATTGGCTAATATCCGCCCCTCTGATCCTATAGCTCTCATAAAAATTGAATACTTTGATATCTGGATGCCCGATTATGGCACTTCCAGTGTCCTCTGCCGCATCTGGAACGTTCGGTACACTGTCCTTTGCCTCGACTTTTACTATCTCGGCACCTCGAGGGCCACTAATTGTGGTTCCAAACGGGCCGGCATGAGGCCCAGGTAAAGATAACAAAACAGTCTGCGTATGAGCTGCTCCCAAGAAAAAGAACGCCCCTGTATAGTTTTTATTGGGTGCCATTTGTCCCGCGACAATTTGAGGATACTCGGCACCTGTATTGGGGTTTGTGAGATTTTCGAGATCAGAGTTAACATCAACTAATACCGCTCCGAGTCGAACGATGAATCCACCCCTCAGATACACGTTCCCCACCGCGTCAGATGCCGAAAGCGTGTCCGCTTCGATTCCCGTTGGTTGCGCCTTACGAACCGTAGACAGGATTTCGTCAAAAAAGATCGTCCCCTTGCCCGCCGGTCCGGTCCAAGCACGCTCAGTCGAATCGGCTGCGGTTAGAACGTGCGCGCCCGGCTGTTGAGAGTTCGTTATATACATCACTCCTGTGGGAGAACTGCTTGGAAATATACTACCAGAATAACAAGAGCCAAGTAGAGCAAGAGATTGATATGCGAAGGCTGCTATTGCGCTAAGGTCACTTTGCAAGCGTGACAATGGGTAGACGTGGTCAGGTTGATTGTCATTTTCACCAAGCGACGGGGACAATGCCAAACCGCCCGGCAAAGATGGATCGTCTGGAATTGTCCCATGGCCGTCGAATGCAAAGAAAAAACGCGCTCGCCCCTTATACGGCCCGTTTACAAGAGGGTAGATATAGTTTTCCAGCACGTTTCCAATGTTGCTCGGCGTTGCCATATCATTGGAGAGAACAATAATTTCATCAAATTGCTGCTCTTTGAGAAATTCTATTAAATTCTCTTGGTCTATTTTAATAGAGTCCAGAGCCCTATCCTTAGGGTTTACCGCGTTTGGATAGTTCCAAACGCTTACAACGACGGCGAAACTTCGTATTGGTGGATCATTTATTCCAGCTGGCGGAAATCGCTTTGCAATTCTGTCGTCAACGGGACGTGTGCCCGACGCGACATACTCAACAAAAGCATCGCACAAAATCGCCATATCAGAGGGCATAGTAACTCCATCTGGACAATCGCGCGCATAACCATTGCCAGATGACATTGTGAGAACTAACAGCGATATCGAAAATGCTGCTGCAGTGAATCGCAGGGTAACAAAAAATAAATTCATGTAACCCTCTTTTCAATATACAAAATTCAAACAACTAGCCCAAAGGCATTGACGAAATCGTTCTCCGTTCCATAAAATATACTAGCGTCGACGCCAGCACCTATTACAGGCTTTATTAGTGCGCGATCCGTAAATTGCCACAGCACAGTCTCCGCTCCTGGCATAATAGCCGGCGTCTCACTTAATTTTCGATGGTCATTGTAGTCCGCCCACCAGTATTTAACATTTGGTAATTTATTGAAGCTGTCAATTTTTATTGTCGAATTGCCGAACCAGCTTCGTGAAGTGTAAATTATTGGTTCGCGCTGGAGCCGAATCTTTATTCTTTCTACGCAAGCGTTCACACTATCAATTATATATTTCTCGCTCTTATCTCGCCACCGATCTGGATTCCCTCTTGTCACATCCCACTCCAAATCTATAACAGGGGGCAAGTCATGGCCACTTAGACCGCCCTGCGCCTCGATGAGATCCGAAAAAATGTTAGCTTGGTCGAAGCCAGACATCCCGGACGACAGGAAATGATAGGCACCGCGCGTTATTTTCTGTTGCTTCAACTTTGCCCAGAATAGAGAGAATTTTGGATCCTTCGAACCAGCTTGCGAGGCTTTCACGTAGCAAAACCTAATATACTGGCTTTTAAATAACGAAAAATTCAACGCATTTTCGTTCGTGTAATGACTTACATCTATACCAAATAACGCATTTTGGCGAAGATGTTTTTCAATTTTATCGACTTTGGCGTCGTCGGGAAAGTAGAAAACGGGGGGCAAAGCCAGGGGACTTGCATTCGGTGTTTCTATTTGCTCTTGAAGGCCAGCAGGGACGACGTATAAATCAAACAATTGGGCTCGCGAGAGATCGTCTGTCAGATCGGGAGTGCCTACGGTACTCGACGTAAGACCTTGGGCGTTCGCGGTATGCGGTAGGTAGCTTGAAAGATGGGCCGCGCCCGCAGCGATTACAAAGCGTCTAGTATAGCGCATGTTGCACTCCACCCATTTGAGACGGCCGTGTATTCGAGGAGGCAACAAACATGGATAATTGGCGTGACATTTCCGTGACTCGGCACAATTATGTTACAATAAGCTAGTCATGGCGAATTGCGGCCCGCGCTGCTTGAGCCTCAAAGTGTGAAGTCGCGTCCGATATTCAGGCTGCCCGCAGTGACATTTTTAACGGGGACAAAAGGGACTTCTCTATCGAGCTAAGACCTAGTCCTAAAGCGCTACAGTTGGAATCAGGCTAGGCGCTTGTGGCCCCTTTGCCTCGCTCTTGCGGGGAAAAGGTAATGATGAGGGGCTGCATCACCGATGAGATGTGCGTGAATCCGGTAGGACGCAGGGGGAGAAGGCCTTCTCGTTCTCCGGTCAAGTGTCGCTTCAGTTGGCCGCGACGCTTCCAGTGGCGATGTTCTGGTTGAGGAAGTCCTGCCACTGCTTCTCATTGCCGGCAAAGGCGTTGCGATCGACCTTGCCGCGCACGCCCGGCACCGAACCGGTCGCCGTATATTGCCAGAACGCCCAGGGCCGGTTGCCGTAGCGCTTGGTCGGGAATCCGGCGACTGAGCGAAGCCAGAACGGATAGTGATCGAGGGTACCGGTTAGCACCTCGCGATGGAAGTCGACGGTGGTGTAGACCACTGGCTTCTTGCCGTAGAACGCCTCCATCGCAGCCAGGAACTTTTGCATGTCAACATGGATCTTGGCGGCCGGCGGGCGCAATTTGCAGGTCGGTGACTGTGCGTTCCACTCGATATCGAGCACCGGCGGCAGCGCATCGGGCGCCGGTGGCACATGGTTCTTGAACCAGGCGATCTGGTCCTCCACCGGGCGGCAGAAATAATAGAAATGGTAGGCACCGGCCGGGATGCCGGCGGCGCGCGCACCGTTCCAGTTGGCGTCGAACATTTCGTCGTTGCGGTCACCACCCTCGGTGGCCTTGATCCAGACGAAGCGGACCCCGCCTTTGGCGGCCGCCTGCCAGTCGATCTGACCCTGATATTTCGAGACATCGATGCCGTGGATCGGGAAATCCGCCGGCTCCGGATAGGCCTGTTCAACGGTCGAGCAAGCGCTCAACAGCACGGTGGCCACGGTCACAAATCCAAAGCGTGCAAGGCGCGACAGCGATTGCATTGTCTGATAACCCAATATCAAGGGCCGCTTTCGGGCGGCGCTCCATTACAGAGAATGCAAGATAGACCCAGAAACTTAACTGCTTCTCACTGTCGACACAAAATCGCCGAACAATCAATAGCGCGGTGGCGCACGATCACCGATGAATCGGCCCATTACCCACTTTACAGTCTGCTGAAGATGAAACCCAGATTGAGCATGCGCTTAAGGTCGATTGACATAGATTTCTTATTGTTTCACCTGATAGGTAAGATACAAGTTTGAGGGGCCAGAACATTGTTGCAGAGTTTCATTGGAACTTCGGCTTAGCCTGTCTTCGAGCGCGAATCTCCGCGCCTGTCTCCCCGGAATTGTATACTCCTGCTCTGGAACCTGGCCATCTAACGTGGGCGTAAACAAGATCGAAAGCTTAGCCAGACCCTGACCTTGCGAAGGTGGCAAGAATAGCGGAAAGGAATTTGGACCCCCGAAGCACGTGCCGTTGGTCACATCCACTCTCGCTGCGCGCAGGTCATCGCCACCTTGATGGGTAAACCTATTCGGGTAAATTCTACTAGGATTTCCGGAGGGCGGAGAATCCCAAATAGTAACAAATCCCGCCTGCTTCGTGGCAAAACAAAGAACAACGCGTTCGTTTGATCGGAACTCAACACGCCGACTCGCTGCATCATCGTTTAAGCCTCGCAGCCAAAGATCAAGACATCCAGCTTCTGCTACTGCGCTGCTTTGAAAAGCCACCGCATAAACAACGACGCAAATAATAAGCCATCCTAATCGTAGACATTTTCCCATCGTCGGCCCTCGCCTTTAAATCCAGCAATCCTCAGGCTTTAAAAGCAATCTACCTCAATATCCAATATTAGTGTCTCAATAAAAGTTCGGCGAAATAATTTGTGATATAGCAAAGGAGCACCATGCATGGCAGGCTAACTTTGCACGAGTTGGCGACGCGGTGTCCGCAGCTTATCAATACAGCTGAGGCCAGAGCCGTGGGCTAGGATGGACTCGTGTGCGCCTACACACCGGACGGCAATCTGGGGAGCCGGTCGGGGATGCACGAGACTGAGCATCCGTTTCGATGAGGTGGGGTGTGGGCCGTAAGTGAGAAGTACCCTACCGCCGAATGAGGCCGATTCTGGCTGCAGGCCCGCCCCATCGGTCGACAACAGTCCGGGGATCATCGGCGCTAAAAGGGTTGTCTCGTTCCTAAATTCAACCTTATGTAGCCCCCAGATCGACCCTTGAGCCTCACGACCGTTCTGCACCGACTTTACGGCCATATAGGGAAATCCGACATCAGTCTGTCGGTCCTATCTGAGGAACGCCCACAAAGTCAGCTCGATCCCGCTGTCCGAGACGATCGTCGCAGGTTTGCCCCGTATGCTGATGCGGCGGTTCAGTACGCGTATGACCCGAATGCCAGAAAGCAAAATATCAACGATAAGTGCCTGGAACTCGCGGAAAAAATAGCCTGCCAGAGCCGTCTCTTGATCTAGTACTGAATATTTATGAAATATTATCCAGTACTAATCAAGAGATAGTCGGTCATACGTTGACTTTTGATTTATTTATTGTTCGCCCCGCTTGGGAAAAGTTTAAAAAGAGTCCGTGCATTTCTATCGAAGCTAGGCGCGATTACGCTGAGTAGGGATGCCACCCGAAGCCTTGGATATATTTCTCGATCAATATTTTGGCAGAATTAGCGATCCCACGTCACCCAATCGAGCATCGATCTAGCACTTGGCTATATCGGATTTTGCGTTTAATATGTCGTGTTACGAAAAAATTAGGCTTAAGATGCTTTGCTGACGGGCGAGTGAGGGCCAATTTTGAGAAATCAACCGGGTGCCTCGCTACGAAAGAGATTACTAAATCTCGAACCCAAAGGTCCTGTTCCATGGCATTCCTAGTTTCCGTACCTTCAATATGCGGCGGTTTGGCGATCTGTGCCATAGTGGCCGCAGGCCACCTTGCGTCACCACAGCTACCCCAAGGATCCGCAGCGCCACAGTCAATCGCCTCGACGGGTGCCGACGCTTTCAATACCGCCCTGCAGAAGCCAATGCTTTCCACGGCAGTTCCGCCAAGGCGACCTGCAATAGACCTTGGCAGTGTTCGCGTTGGCGATCAAGATGGTGTATCCTCGAGCCAAGACAATGCTCAAGGAACTCATGTCCCTGACAAAATCAACTTGCGTCTGGTTTATGCAGCGAGAATTTTAGTTCCGCGTGGGAGTCTCTTAAATGTTGTGATTAAGGATGCGTCCAATAACGTTGTGTTTTCTCAATCGCGCCCAACGGATCGCGACGCTCCGCCTTACGACATTACCGCTTCGTTGCATACTGACAGTACATTCCCGCTTTCCGTTGCTGTTAAGCTTAAATCTTCAGCCGGCCACACATTTGAACGTGAAGTACAAGTTGACAGCAACCAGCAGTATTCAAACTCTCCCTTTTTGATATCTATGCGACTTCGGTGACTATGCCTAATCTACCTCTGCCTACAAAGAGTCCACTATCAGGGTACCACCTAGCACTCGCTGCGATTGCCTTCGCCAAAATTGAATGGCTCACTGAGTAGTATTTCCCGGAGGACCAAGAGGGGCGCATGGGAGGTAGAAAAGTTGCACTGCATCTACGCTTCGTGCTTGGGCTTCTTGTTTCCGCAAGCGGTGTACTTGCCTATGAACTGCCTATTCATGCTGCTGAGTATCCGTGTAATGAGCCAAGAAGCAAAGCCCGTGTTTTTCGTATCATAAGAGAAGATAACAAGCGGGCTAATCCAGCAGACTGGCCGTTTATTGTTAGTGTTGAGGCAACTTTTTCTAACGGACAGACCGCTCTGTGCGGAGGAAGTTTGATTGAACAAGGTTGGGTTGTAACCGCTGCGCATTGCGTTACTTTCGACGAAAAACCTCAATTTGCTATAAAATCCGTTGGTATCGATGGCAGAACTGGCGGAGATGTATTTGGAGTGGATAAGGTAATCGTATACCCGAACTACAAAGCGGAAACTCAACGTGGCGACATCGCATTGCTCAAGTTGAAGGATCGCTCATCTATTTCGGACAGCTCGCTGGCGATTTTGGCGACACCGACGAGCGAGCATGCTCTTGCTCCTCCAGAGACCTGCGCGGCGGTGGCTGGCTGGGGGCTTACAAGAGAAGAACTTCCGGGAGGAGTTTTACAAACTCCGGTTGCGCAACGCCCTCTTTTAGACGCGGATCTTCCGATTGTTGGTTATAAGGAGTGCTCTCAATTTTGGGACAATCCCAAATATGGGGCCAGCCCTATTGACCCAACGTCCCAGGTCTGCGCTGGCGTAGGGGGTAGCGACAGTTGCAACGGAGACAGCGGCGGCCCGCTTATAACGAGGGCAGGTCCGAATGGATTTCTGCTGGTGGGAATCGTGAGCTTTGGAATGACACAATGTGGAACCGAGCATGCGCCTGGCGTATATACTCGGGTCGCGGCCTTTCACGACTGGATTTTCCAAACAATAAGTAAAAACTGACATAGCGCATCAAAGTTTGGAGTCAAGTAGTCCGAGACAAGGTGGGAAAATGTCCGTTACCAATCGAAATAATCACCCAGCGTACTTCGAGCCAGTGCTCTACGGGTCGGCTGCCCATCCATGGGAAGCAAACGTTTCTCAGCTTCGAAAATCGCATTTAACCCGTCGTTCCGTACTAGGCTCAGCGTTCGTTTTGACAGCTGCCCTTTGTATGCGTTGTCCCTGTCATGCGGGAGAAGTCCGGCGATATTGTCTTGTGAGGGGTGCTGGAAGTGACGAGGGGCAGGTGGTCGCGGCTTCGTCGTATTCCTCCCCGGAGTTCATTAGATTGGCTAATTTAGAACACCGGCTTCACTCCAAGTTCTTTAAGACGCGATACGAGCTCGGGGTCGATTTGAATGGAACGGGGGCCTACTACGACGTCGACACTCAAAAAGTAGTCATTTCAGATTTGCTAATCCGGGCAATTGGAAATAACGACTACGGAGTCATACGCTTGGCCGCAGTGCTTGCTCACGAGGTTTCACATAGCTTTCAAGTTCAGCACAAGATAGACAATCTGCTCACTGAGCAGTCTAAAAGCGTGAAATATTTAGAATTACATGCTGATTACATGGCGGGATATTATATTGCATGGCGCGGGTTAATTTCACAGATCGATCCTGTACACATTGCGGCCACCTTCTATCAGCTGGGAGATATTAGGCTCGGCGATGAGGATCATCATGGCACTCAAACGCAACGTTACCTCGCTTTTCGACAAGGGTATTTAGATTTTGGAAAGTACGGGGGAGATGGGGCCAAAGCAGGCGCGGGTGGGCTATTATTTGTTAGGCAACTTTATCAGTGAATAGGAGGTCGTGTTGCACGTTTCCTTTAGTCGTGCTTGCCTAATGGCAGTGGTCTGTTTGGCCACAGGAACTATTCATGCAAGCGCCCAAGAAAAAAGGCACTATCGCCTTGAAATTGGTTGTCCTTTTGCCGACATAGGAAGCATGCCGGCAAACATTTCGCTTTCCCAACTGCAGGATAAATGTGGCTTTGGGCCGAGTACAACAGCCAATAGTGGTCAGGAGGCGGCCACCGTACGGCAAAAGAAATCGGAGGCTAGAACAACTCCAAAAGTAATAGAGAGTTCCGATGACGTTGCACCTTCGTCCGATGCTAGGCGATTTCGGGTCTATGAGGGTCGAGACATCGATGGGCAGGACCTTAAGATTATAAGTAACGTGACTTGGTCCAATTGCAACCTTTCGTGCCTCGATAACTCGCGGTGTATTGGATATTCCTATGATAAATGGAACAACTATTGTTTTCTTAAAAAGAGCATTCCTACGTCACTTCGAGTAGAACCCAAGGCAATGGTAGCAATTCTATCGAGTAGCCGGCCGCACGACGATTCAGATACTTTAACAATGCAGAGATTTCGCAAAAGGGCATTTAACACAAAGCCATTTCAAGTAAAAGATAGTAATGAATTCACTGATTGCGAAGATAGTTGTCGTAATAATTCAAGGTGTGAAGTATTTAGCTTTGTGAATTCGAGCCACCAGTGCAGACTGATAAGAAAGCCGGCGAGTTGGGTACCAGATACGTCCATTGATAGTGGTGTCAAAAGACAGATACCCTAATCCGGCCGATGAGTGTGTCACGAATAGAGGCTACGCGGCCGAACAAGGTTTGGCTGGTAGGCCGACTTTGAGAGCGTTTTCGAAGTGCCTTTTATGCGCGGCCCTTTGACGTGTCTGTTGTTGCCTCTGGCGGCCTCTACTTGATCCTTAAAAAAAGCTTCAGATACTGGGTCGCTCGTTCGCCATGTGAGCTGTTGCGGTTGCAGCGCACCTGTGCCTCCGCTCAACGACCTACCGAACCTTGCAGCGCAAATACCCTGAGCGCCATTTCCTTCAGGCGGGGTTGCCTCGCGTCGACCTCGGCGGCGCCCATGCATTCTCTGCGGCTATCCGTCTGTTCAGCGGCGAAGGCGAATTGGCGAGCACGGCTTTCTTATTGGCGGTAAGCGCGAATTTCTTCGCACCTTTTGCTATTGAGTGTGCTGAGGCATGAGGTGTCCACCTAAAAGAAGGTGGACACCAAGTCGTGGAAGAAGATGATCAAAAACTGCGTGTGAGGCTTGTGGGTCGTGATGGACGACGTCGATATGACCCAGATTCGAGAGACCGCCTTGTTGTAGCCTGCCTTGAGCCAGGCATCTCAGTATCGCGCCTTGCGCTTGAACATGGGATCAACGCCAACCTCCTGCGGAAATGGATAAAGAAGGCCAAGGAGGTCCGTCCTCTGCCGCCGTCTTCAAGATCGGCGTTTGTTCCGGTTCAGGTCACCAGGGATCGTAGCCTGCCAATGCAGGGCAGCACGTTTGCGCTAGATATGCCTGCCAGGCGTGGTGACGAGCGGCTGGCAAAATCCGAGAGGAAGGGCCCTTTCTCCTTTCCAGCCAAGGTGAGCGCGTCACTGCCGAACGGCGTGAGGCTGACGCTGGAATGCAGTGATGTGGACGCGTTGGCGGCAATGATCGGAGCGCTGGGTCATGTTCAGACTGGGCGCTGACCTTCAGGTCTACCTGCACCGTGCACCGATCGACTTTCGGGCCGGCATCAACAGCCTTGCGGTGCTGGTCCAGGAAACGATGGCGCTCGATCCGTTTGCTCCGGCGGTGTTTGCGTTCTGCAATCGCCGTCGCCAACGCGTTTCATAATGCATCCCTCTGTTAGAGCCCTGGCAATCGGACAACTTTATCATATTGATAATCTTCATAAATCTTGGACCGTCGGTCAACCACACCCTGTACCCCTATCAGAACAGCCTCTGAGGTCAGTGCTTCAATAGGAACCATCCACTGTGAGCCCGGCAAGATTTGCGTTGCGGGCAAGATGCCCTTCTTTACGAGGCTTTTCGCCGATCCGATGCAGATCCCGAGCTTTTCGGCAGCTTTCATAAGGCTAATCACGGGACTGCCCGCTTTTGTGGGATCATATTCTGCAATGCCCAACCGATCGCGCATGTTACGGACACGCACCGCCGTCCAACCCTCACCATCACCGGTCTTGCAAAGCATCCGATTGAGAGACACTGCGAGTTCTCGATCCGGCCAATGTCCGCCCAGCTTTCGCAGCGCCTCGACGGCGGACGGCGCCATGTCGCTCGGATATCGGCCAGTGCTGACGCGCGCTACGCGCACTTCAGTATGGCGGCCACCGGTCCAATGGATCAGCAGCACAGCCTCGTTGGTCGTATCGTCGAGATCGCAGACGATCTCCTGAACCAGAATATGGATGAGCCGCTGCTTTGTCCGGGTATCGGTTGACGGTGCATTCCAGGCCATTGGTAAGTCATGGGCAAGCTGTAGGAGCCGGCCGCGATCAATTGCTGGACGTGCAGCCGACAGCGCGGACAATTCCTCGATCTTGCGCTCAAGCACGCTCACACGTTCCAGTGCGTCGTTCCAACGGGCTTCCAGTTCGCGTGCGACATGACGTTTGGCCGGATCGACCAACTCGTATCTGCGCCCGGCCAGTGACGCCTCATAGCGCGCACCTTCAAGGTCTCGCTCAATTGCCGCTATAACATCTCTCGCGGACTGCTCGACCTGATCCGAGGCGAAGATCGCCGCTTCGACAGCGCGATCCGAAACCGCTTCCAGAATCTGAGAGGCCACGGCACGATCAACTCTCACGCCGCCAATTCCGATGCAAAGCCCGAGACCCACACGAGCGTCGTCGCCGCGGCACTGATAGCGATGCGCGTTGCCCTTTGCGCCGCTGTAGAAGGTGCGCATCATTCGGCCACAACGGCCGCATCGCATCAGTCCCGTCAATAAGGCACGGCCGCCGCGCGCCGATTTGCGATCGCAATTCTTCTGCATGTGCGCGTTCTCGACCAGAAGCTTCTGGTTCTCTTCATACTCCTGCCAGGTGATGTAACCTTGATGATTATCGCGCAGCAATACACTCCATTCTTTCCTGGGCTTGCGCAGCCCGTTGGTCTTGCGAGCGCGGCCATCGATGATCAGCGTTCGCTGTGCTCGCCTTCCGAAGGCATAGGCGCCCGCGTAGAGTGGATTGTGGAGGATCTGCATGACGCTGTGATAAGCTGACGCCTTCCAGACGAGCTTGCGCACTTCCACGTTGCGCAAGACGACGGGCATCTTGATATTGGCCGACCGCAGCCACAGAAATACTTGTCGACCACTCCCCAATTCCCGGAATTTGGCAAAGACGAGCCTAATCGTTTCCGCCACATGTTCGTCCGGATCGATCTCGATCTTGCCCGCCTCACTCCAGCAGAAGCCTGGAGGCAACATGAACCGGAACTCCCCGCGTCCCGCCTTGGAATCGCGCGCGGCGATGCCGCGCTGACGAATCAAACTCAGCTCGTACTCTGACATCGTACCTTTCAGCCCAAGCAGCAGACGATCATTGACAAGCCTTGGATCAAAGGCGCCATCTGGATCAATGACCAGCGCACCGGTGAGCGCGCACAGATCGATCAGGTGATGCCAGTCCCGCCCATTGCGCGCCAGACGCGATGCCTCGATGCAATAGACCGCTCCCACATTGCCTGAGCAGACCAGCGCGACAAGCCGCTCAAACCCTGGTCTCTCCACGCTGCCAGAGCCTGAGCGTCCAAGGTCGTCATCGATCACAGTTACGGATGCAAATCCGGTCGTTGCGGCGGCGCCAGCGAGATCATATTGCCGGCGCTGACTTTCGAGATTGCCGGTGACCTGAGCCATTGTTGACTGACGGACATAAACCACAGCAGCGCGGCCAAGATGGTCAGGCGTGATCTTCGTGTTCATCTCGGCCTCCCGTCTTCGTCGTTCTGTTCGCTTCCAAAGCCTCCAGCAGAAGATCCGCCAGCGCTTCCACCAGCCCCTTGATGTTCCTGACCACCGGAATCTGAGGATTTTGGCACTCCAACTCCAGAACGAGTTGGTCGCGATTTTGATGTCGCCTGTTTCGCATCACCCTTCTCCTTCTTCCTCGAAGGACGAGAGCTTGCGCCTCTTGCCTGAGTCGCGCCGATCGACGCCAACACGGCCGCCAATTCATTCAGGCCATCAATGCTGATCTCGGGCGATCCAAGCCTCATGTCGCTGCAATAACTCTCGTCGAACATCCAGTTCGGCAGCTCACGGGAGAGATGACCGGGACGCTCGTCCGTATAGATGCACATCAGGGTCTTGCCGCGGCGATACCGCGAGACCTGCACCTTGTAGCCGAACAGCGGATGCCACGGATATGCGATCGTCGCATATCGAAAACCGTATGTAGAATGTCGGTCGTTGGCGCGACCGGATGAAGCTCTTGTTCTTCGACCGATCGGGTTTTGTGCTGGTCCTGAAGCGGCTGACCGAGGACAAGTTCCGATGGCCGCGTCGCCAGGAGACGGTCGTCACGCTTACGACCGAGCAGTTGCACTGGATCCTCGACGGCATCGACATCGATGCGATGGTCCGCCATCCGGTGCGGCAATATCAGATTGCCGGCTGACGGCGGCGAATAGAGCGGTTGACGCGGCAGGACGGTTCAGATTCAAGACTTAAGATGAATCGAACCGGCGAACCGAGTGTTGAAGAGCTGTTGGCGCGCATTGCGGCGCTGCAGGCTGAGAACCGTCAGCTCGCCGAACGTGTCGTCAAACTCGAAGAAGAGCTGGCGCTGGCACGGCTGCATCGTTATGCGCCGCGCAGCGAAAAGCACGTTGATCGCATCTTCAACGAAGCTGAGCAGGCTGCGGATGAGGATGACGCCAACAGCGAAGAGAACGACGTCGTCGACCTTCCGGATACAGGCCTGCCGCCTGTCGAAAGCACAACGGGTCAGAAACGTGGCCGCAGACCGCTTCCGGAAAACCTGCCGCGCGAGCGCGTCGAATATGACCTTCCCGATGATCAGAAGGCTTGTCCTTGCTGCCATGGCCAGATGCATCGCATGGGCGAGAGCGTTACCGAGCAGCTTCATATCGAGGTGAAGGCAAAGGTCTTGCAGAATGTGCGGTTCAAATATGCTTGCCGCCATTGCGACCGCACCGGGATCAACACGCCTGTTGTGACAGCGCCGATGCCGACGCAGCCCTTGCCGGGCAGCATCGCCACGGCCTCGACGCTGGCCTTCGCACTCGTGCACAAATACGTCGACGGCACACCGCTCTACCGTCTGGCACAGACCTTCGAACGCGCCGGTGTTCCTGTCAGCCGTGGTGCTCTCGGTCACTGGGTGATCGGTTCCAGTGAGAAACATCTGCATCGCATCTATGACGCGCTGAAACTGCGGCTCAGGTCACAGCCTCTCATTCATGGCGACGAGACAACGGTTCAGGTGCTGAAGGAAAAGGACAAAGAGGCCACCAGCACATCGTATATGTGGGCCTATCGGAGCGGCGAGGACAGTGCCGAACCGATCGTGCTGCTCGATTATCAGCCAGGCCGCGGCCAGATTTACCCACAGGCCTTTCTGGGTGATTACCGCGGCATAGTGATGAGCGATGGCTACCCCGCCTGGCGCACATTGGATGGGGCGACCCATCTGGGATGCATGGCCCATTCGAGACGGCGCTTCGTCGATGCCCTCAAAGCCAGAAAGAAAGGTGGCGGTCCGCCCGAGCAGGCTCTCCGATTCTTCCAACAACTCTATCGGGTTGAAAGGCAAGCGCGAGACAACAAGCCCGACGCCGGCGAGACGCAGACCGACAGCATTCGCCGCTTTCGCCAGCAACACAGCATTCCTGTCCTGAATGCTCTCAAACTATGGCTCGACGAAATCGCCCCGAAGGTCCTGCCGGACAGCAAGCTCGGCGACGCCGTCTCCTACACGCTGAACCAATGGGATTACCTGACGCTCTACACAGACGATGGCAGGATGCCGATCGATAACAACCTTCTGGAGCGTGACATCAGAGTTTTTGCGACGCCTGAGTCATTATGCAACCCCTTTTCAAGTATCTGTAAACATTGGAAGTGTGCGTTCATCGAAGGCACGACACGGGCGACCCTTTCGGGTAGCCGCGGACTTCACCGCATCCGTTGTCAGATCGGATACGCGTATTTGGAAGGGTGCTCCCGGCACAACCTGGACGGCGGGCAGGATATTGGCCTTAATCAACCTTCGAATAGTGTGGTTCGTCACGCCAAGCGCTTCGGCGGCCTCCGACATGGTCAACCAATCGCCGCCTTTTTGCGCGGACTGATACGCATGGATGTTCCTGACACGGCGCACCGAGCCTACGCGCTTGGCCGTCCAGGTTTTGCCTTGACCCGTGGGGAGGCCCATCCGATTCAGCGAAGCGGCGATGTGCTCGTCTGACCAGCGGCCTGCCATGCTGCGCATCACTGCGAGAGCATCCTCCGTCGTGGCGCAGCCGTGCTCACCCGACCTTGGTTTATGGACGCGCAATTCGGAATGCTGGCCACCACGCCAGTGAATGACGAGTACGACTTCGCGCGCCTGATCGTCGACATCGACCACAATATTGACGATCAACGCCCGCAACAGTTGCTGTCTTGCGCGCATGGTGACGCTCGGCGCATTCCAGGCCGTTGATAGACTTTCCGCCAGGTTTGCGAAGGCGCTGGCATCAACCTCGATGGTTTCGGGCTTTGGGCTTACACGGCGCGACTGTAGGTCCTGCACGCGTCGCAGCGCTGTCTCCCAATTTTTCTCGAGCTGAGCGGCAATGAGACGATTGTCTGGGTCGCAGGCGGCATAGCGTCGTTCGGCCAGATTGGCCTCGTAGCGCGCTTGCTGCAGCTCCAGATCCAGAATGCGCCTTTGTTCGTCTTGTCGGTCCCGATGCATGCGCTCGGCCTCCAACGCCGCCTCGATCGCCATGGGCTCAACTGCCCTGAGCAATTCCCTGGCAATCGCGGCGTCCACCCGCGGACCGCCAAAGATCATGCACCTTGGCAGACCCAGCATAAGGTTTGGTTTGTCGCAGCGATACACCGGACGGCTTTGCGGATTGCCCGTGTAGCCAACCGCCAGCCGGCGACCGCATCGTGCACAACTCAACATGCCGGACAACAACGCTCTGCCGCCGCGTCCAGACTTGGTGCCGCCGGGACGACCATAAGTGTTTATCGCCAACTGCTTTTGGTTGCGTTCAAATTCGGCCCAGCTGATGTACCCCTCATGATGATCCTTGATCATCACTTCCCAAGTGCCGATCGGCTTCTCGTGGCCATAGCTCTTGCGGGCACGTCCTTCGATGATCTGGGTACGCTTCTCGCTTTTGCCGTAGACATAGACGCCGGCATAGAAGGGGTTCTTCAGGATCCCAATCACGTTCCTGTACCGGGCTGGTACCCATTCCAAGCTGGTCATCCGACCTTCATCGGACGGCCGTGGGAAGTGGATATGGTCCACCGTCATCGACAAGAGTACTTGGCGTGCGCTGCCCAGTTCTCTGAAACGCGCAAAGATGAGACGTATTACCTCCTGAAGGCGCAGATCCGGATCAAACCCCAACCCAGCATCGCGGTGCCAAGTGTATCCGAATGGCACTGATAGTCGCAATTCGCCGCGCCGGGCCTTGGAGCGAGCGGCGTCCAGCATGCGCGCACGCAAAACACCCAGTTCGAACTCGCTGATGCTGCCCTTCATGCCCAAGAGCAAACGGTCGTTGGGGCGACCAGGGTTATAGACGCCATCTTGGTCGATAACGCAGGCCTCGACCAATCCGCACAGTTCCAACAGATGGTGCCAATCACGGCCGTTGCGGGCGAGCCGCGAGGCATCAAAGCACAGGACGGCGCCCACCTTGCCAGCACAAAGCCATCCAACCAGCCGATCAAAGCCAGGTCTCGCTACGGTTCCGCTGGCCGATCGGCCCATATCGTCATCGATGACTTCGACGTCCAGGAAGCCGTGCTGATGAGCAACCGCAACCAGATCATATTGACGCCGCTGGCCTTCCAGGTTGGTCATGACTTGGGATTGCGTCGACTGGCGCACGTAAACCACGGCTTTGCGCTTGAGCACGCTGGCGGGAAGAAGATCAGCGCCTGTCATCATGAAGCTCCTCGACGATGAGGCCGGCGGCCTGCATTAGGATTTGCGCCAGAATCAGCCGGACCTTGCTCCTCTCCACGACACTCAATCCTGACAGTCGCATGGTGTCGAACAGTAGCCTCAGCTGGCGAGAGTCCGATCGCGCCACGGAAACTTTGAGAGTCTTCATTCCGATCCTCCTGAGTAATCGCGGCCTCTGCAGCGGAGACCGTGCCCAGGCGGACATCAATCAAGAGTCGCTTCAACCCGATCAACGCGGCCCAATCCACTCTTGGTGGACCGGTCCTCATCGCGGCGCAGGCCAGTGGATCGAGCATCCAGCTGGCCATCAAAATCACCATGCCTCTGTGAATCTGCACCCTGACATAGCGGCCATCAGCCCGATCATGCACCTGGCGGATGCAAACCTTGTGGCCAAACATAGGATGCCAGCGGTAGTGAACTTCCAACTCCTGCCCGACATGGGCAGAATGAACGGGGAATGGCCACTGGCCGGAAAAGTTGGCTGTTCAGCGATACCGTTGATGGAGCCAAGGCCAGTGCCGTCATCTACAGCCTGATGCTGACCTGTCGCGCCTGCGGTGTCGAGCCGTTAGCATGGTTGCGCCACGCCCTTACCCAATTGCCTCAGCGCACCCAAGACGCTGATATCGACGATCTTCTGCCCTTCATCTTCGCCAAAACCGCCACTGCCTGATCAGAACAAATGCTGTTCTCAAATCGAAGGCGATCCGTCGAAATCGCGGCCGTCAACGTGCGGGGAAAATAGCGCTTTCTATTGGCGAACGACAGATTTCCGACAGCTCCATTATCGAGCTGGCCGAGCACTGCGAGGTTCCCGAGCAGGTGGATGCGATTAGTCATCGCGGGATCGAACGGTGCGGCGTTCTGGGCGTAGACGTGCTCGCGCGTTTTTGCCGAGAAGTATGCGACCGTGGTCTTGTTCGCTGTGGGGCGCCGCCGCCGCCCTTCGCATACCAAGGCTCGTGGGCGTCGAGGGTCAGCAGGAGATATTTGAGCAGCTTTGTCGTTGACGACGTCGTGTACTTTTGCTCGTCCAGCCGGCCTCGGAATAGAGCGTCCGGCGCATGCTGGTCGACCAAGCGTGGAGGAAATCGACGACAGCGTATCCGCGACGCGCCAGCTCTGCCGGGCAGCGGGCCGTCCTGTGTCGAGGTTTTGCCGCTTCTTTGCCGTTTCGGCAGTTTTGCCGGTCAAGAAAAGACCGGCTTGCCCACGAACCGGTCATTCGTGAGACGCGGAATGTCAGAAAGTCACTTTATGACCGTCAAGTTAAACCTTCGTTAGAGTCACGTCGGAGTCACGCAGCTTATTTCTTTATTTTGCGTAGCTGTATGCCAAATGCATAACCAGGAAGTACTTTCGTTTCGTTATAATTCTGGATACTTCGACAAGTCGCCGAGAGCAGCCGGAGCAGCCGCGAGATGAAAGCCATCATCGCTTTAGTAACTATCGGCCTCATCACGACATCATGCGCGCTCGATCCGTATCACCTCGGTGATCCGATGAAAATTGCGGGTGCAATCCCGGCATCTAAAGTTCCAGAAATCACAAAGTCGCTGAAATGTGAGCTGATTACGTTCGAGACCGAGAACAGAGTTCGCGAAGACATAAAGAGCTTTTACTTCAAAGCCAAGAATGATCCTGGATACATAAACCAGGTGAAGTCAGCCGGATCAGTACCATTGGATCCGCTTGGCATTACCTACGTCGCACTCGATATTAAAAACGTTAATACTGGAAACTTTTCTCTAGGCTATGATTGGAACAAGCCAACGACGTATGTGAAGCCGTCAAATGCGACATTATCGGAGATCCTGGCAAGTCGGGAATCTCGAACTCTCCATTTAGGTCCATCGTACATCGATACCGGAACTTACGAATTCACCAGCACACTCGGCATACCCCAGGACGATTTATTGGGATATGCATCGAAGGACATTGATAGGGTTGATTACGACGGCATTTTTAAGGATGCCCAGAATTCTCCTGTCTCTTTCGACGGTAAGTACAAGTCGAGTTGTTACAGCAATCTTTTCGCAATATCCCGTACGTCAGCTCTAAGGCACGACACGATCGAGCTTAAACAGCGGGCACAGGAGGATATTCAGAGGCTCGTCAATAACGACGAGAGCATTAAGTCACACGTAGACTTTGACAGAGTTTACATTGGAGAAACCGGACAAACGTTGGCGTCGTGGCTTCAGGTTCAGGCCACACAAGCCGCTTATAATACTCTTACCCCCGCTCTTGAAGGCGACTCCAAATCCGAGGCGATGCAACTTGGGCAACTGAGCTACCAGTTTACTCTCGATGCGAAGCCTGGCCTCGATATGAGCATGAAGCTCATTGCCGGCTATGCCGATCCGCTGTTCCCAGATGCTTCCGTCGCACAGGAGCACAGCGCGAATTTTCAACTCTATCTGAACACTGCGTCCGCGCTTGGCATTGGACAGGCAAAATCCGGCAATGCGCGCGCGAAACCAGGTCCAGTGCCGCCACAAAAAGTCGAAGTTACAAATTGGCCCGGCGGTCTGGGTGCGCCTCCTGCAAAACATGGAAAGCCTGAAAAACAGAAACCTAATAATACCTTCTCTGCACCCTTGCCAAAACCCTTCCTAAGACCTCAAACGATAAATCCGCTTGTTCCTCAGGAAATCGTGCCGAAATATCCGTATATTATTCCGTCGCCTTCGGAATAGGCGCCAAATCCTTCGATCGAATGACAACTGTGCCCGCTTGTCGTGGTCAGGGCATGCGGTCCGTATCAATAGTTGCCAGCAATTCGACAAGTAAGGGGCGTATCATGTTCCAACGGGTCGCTATCGATTGTTGTGGACGCCCAGCCGCAAGCAGGAAGCACGTCAGCACGGCATCCGAGTGGTGTGCGATGGCCACAAGATGATAGGCGCTGGGGCCATGAGTTCCTTCGAACCAGTGCTTCACGGCTCCCTCGCTCGCGTCGGTCCAGCCCATCACGGTCTTTACTGCCGGGTGTGTTGTGCCGAGTTCTCTTTTCAACGCGGCGGATCAAAGAGGCCGGAAACTCTAGCCTCAGGCGGTCCAACAAATGGGGGCGGATCACTGACCCGAATACTCTGGCCAACGCTGGATGAACGTCGGTGGTCACGTCAGGTGAAGTGCTGGTTCCGGCACCGTTCCACCAGCCAATCACGGCGAGCGCCTACAAGCCTCTTGGGCTTGTGGCCGCCCATCTGCCCCGGCTTGACACTCCCGGTGCGCTCCACGCGCTTCAACCAGCCTATCGCCGTCGCGTAGCCCACACCAAATCGAGCCGCCGCCTGGCGTCGAGACAGGCCTTGCTTCTCAACCGCCGACACAACGCGCTCACGAAGATCCATCGAATAGGGTCTGCTCATCTAGCCTGGCCTCCCTACCAGCCTGGATCTTGAATCACTTCAACGCTGATTTGGGAACATCCCCCGCGACTCAACTTCACACCATCACGCTCTAGTACTACAGTTGCATTTTACTTCGGCGCTCATAGTGCCATTTGGTCGCGGTTGCCTGATGTCGTCGTCGCCAAAATGACCATGCGATGACGAAGGGCGCTGGCGAGGGCGCCTTGAGGAGAAGCCGGGCCAGCAGATATCGGATCTCTGGAACACTGGGCACGAGGGCGTTCATGCGGATCAAGCGGCGATTGGCGCCGCTGGACTCCTTTCGTTCTGTTTGCTCCATGCGCTGCGGCGAAGTTCGGCCGATAGCTTGGACAGGAACGCCAGGGCGGCCATGCAAAGGGTCATGTGCCGATGCCAGCCGTGCCAGGAACGCGCTTCGCAGTGATCGAGACCCAGATCGTCCTTGGCGCGCTCGAAGCACTCCTCGACCGCCCAGCGCAGACCGGCGACCGCCGCGAGTTCGGCCAAGCTGGCTCCAGGCGGGGAGAAGACCAGATAATAGGCCTTTTCGGTAGGTTTCGAGCGTTTGCGGCGGATCACAAGCCAATGCTCGAAGCCCTGGTCCGACGTCCAGGGGCGTCGGATGCGGGCCCAGTCGTAAAGACGAGGGCCTTTGGCACCTTCACCCGCGGCATGACAGCTCCAGTCTTCGGGGTTGAGCTCGCCGGCAAGTTCCTCGGGCGAGGTCTCCTCGAACCATCGATCCCCACCGCGTCGCATGAAGTGATTGCCGCGAACCGCCAGGACATAGGGTTGATGGCGGGCCTCGAGCATCCAACCAAGGCCGCTGTCCGCCCCGTAGACCGCGTCGCCCAGGACATAGGCGCAGGGCACGCCGGCATCGAGAGCCGCCTCGATCATGGCGCGCGCCATCTTCGGCTTGGTCGCGAACTCGACCGTCTCCGGGATCGACACCCGGGCGCATCGCGCGCGATCCTTGGTCCAGCTCTCCGGCAGATAAAGCCGGCGATCGATCAGCGCCTGGCCGTAACGGCTCGCATAGGCCAGGAACACGCCAACCTGGCAGTTCTCGATCCGCCCCGCCGTTCCCGAGTACTGGCGCCCGACGCCGGCTGAATGCTCACCCTTCTTCACGAACCCGGTTTCGTCGACAATCAACACCCCATCGGCGTCGCCCAGGGCCTCCACCGCATAATCTCGGACTTCGTCACGCAGCCGATCGGCATCCCATTGGCTGCGCCCCAGCAGCGACTGCATCCGGTATGGACGCCCAGCCCCGGACTGTTCGGCCATCAACCAACCCGTCTTGCGTTCGACGCCCGAAAGAAGACCGTCTAAAAAGGCCGCACCCGTCTCGCGCAATTCGCGCCGGCCCAGCACATGCCCCACCCGAACCTTCAAGGCCGCGAGTTCCTGCTCCCACGCCAACAAGGACCCTGACCACGAAGCAACAGACATGGTTCCCTCCATAAACCACGAAAGGAAACACAAATCTCGATGATCCGCAACTGTAGTACTAGCCGTGAGAATCCGACCACTATACGCGATTGGTCTACTCGAGGTTTCGGATACGGACAGCATTGGAGCATGCCCTCGTCGTGCAGCGCGCCGACCAGTAGGTTTTCGCCTCACAATTTGACGAAATCCTGCCGAAAGACACGATTAAAGCCCGAATGGCATTCTCAAATATCCTGGATATCTGAAGATAGGTATTCGGCCAGATTCTCACATATACTGGATTTTCTGGACTGGCAGATAGGGATTCTCATCTCAACCTGTCTCCCGACAGCCGTCGTGGATCGCTACTCCTTCAACGTAATGGACTTTCACCATCTACTCCTTGCCGGTCTCCCGGCGCACCCCCATGAGATCTTCAACCTTCAGCCCCACCTGATCTCTCGGCCTGGATTGCGGATCCTGCGCGCCGAAGCTCACGAAGCGTGGGCGAATGCGACCGCAGCGGCATGACGGTTCAGAATGGTGGCGGACCTACGCCATCTGTAGTTGATAACTTAACGATACCCAGCTGGGTATTGTCAGCGGGTTGATAGTTCGACCACAGCAAAACCGTTCTCAAGATGGCTGTTTCCGCCCGAGAGGGGTTGATTCCAACCTTCTCCGCCACTTAGTAACTCTCGCAAGCATGTCAGAAAGAAGTTCGGCACACTGGCCATGGTTGCGCTTAAATGTCAAGTAATTCTCCACCATTTCTTTGTATTCCGAATCCGTAATATCTTGGGAACACATCCACGTTCGGACGTCTGCGCTAGATAGCAGTCCGTATTCTCGACGAAATTCGATCGCGGCTTCATTAAGTTCATGTATATCGTAGCAAAGATCTGACGCAAATACTTTTTGATTCGTCAAAACCAGTACCATAGATTCAAATTCCAAGCTTTTTTCAACTTTCGCATCGCTCCGAGAATAAATATATTGCTGGTCTCGCCGAAGGTCCTTTCCAACTTCAGTTTCGACCCTTGATTTGAGCTGTTCCCATTCTGCTGTTGATTCGAAGAAGAACTGAGCTGCAAACTTAGTTCCAAGTGAATGCCATAAGGACGACACGTGGCGGATAAGATCTTCAGCGTCGCGTGCCTTCTGCGAAACTGCGTTAGACTCGAACCATTGGCGAAGGTCAATAGAGCTCGATGCGCAAAAGCCACGTCGTTCGACACAATCGCACAAAGCAGAATATGTACGAAGTTGCCAGAATAGGCCCTGAGCGGCTTTCCTGAAGGTCTCAAAAGCTGCTTGATCTATTATTCCGACACCTAACGCACTTCGTAAGGTTGCTTCTATATCTACCAATGCAACTGTTAGGGGTGCCCACCCAAGTTCCGAGGGTGCGTGCAACACTGCGACGGCGTCGTCATTTTGTCGCCTTCCACTGACATATGATTCATAAATCTCCCCGATGCCGACCATCCCAAAATCGCTCATCTCCGCGGCTCGGAGCGCGCCCATGCTCGCAGCTCCGAAAACGTGCACACCTTCAGAAAGAGCATACAGCACCTCCTTATGCAGGACAGCGGGCTCATTCTCGAATACCCCGTCGACAAGTAAAATTGCCCTCGGCTTTTCTACGGTTGCACGTAGAAGATCGCCTCTTTTTGCAGGTGCGCGAACATCCAGTGGAAACAACGCGAACTCGCGGGCAGCGTCGATCTTGATGGTCGGCCCTACAAACAGTATACCCTTGTCATACATGTGCGTGCTCGCTCAGCTCTAGCTCCGGTTTTTGTCCCTGATTCTGGCGCCGGTTCAAGACCGGGAATAATTACCCGCACGACCGGAACACCGATTTCAGCCCGACTCAAATCCACCGCGTAGACATTATGAAGTCCGCAGGCCGATAGCCTTTTCATGATTTCCCGCAGATCCGCTTCGAGACTTTGGTAAGAGCAGCTCAAAGGGAGATCCCCCACCGAGACATCACTGTTCACAAATGAGGGTGAGCCTGCTTTTAGATCATAATCCTCCGCACGTATGTCATCACGTGATCCCGCCAAACGAGTAAGGCGCGATTGCGCAGCCTCTGTAATTGCTCGAATGCAAGCCCAACCCGGATCGGGATGGCATCCAAGGCCGCCTGCCGTGCTTGCGGTAGAAAGCGACACCGAACCGCCTGAAAGAAATGCGGCTATAACAGGAACCCCAATGTCAGTCGTAAGATCATAGAGCGCTAGTGTGCATCCCGCCGATTGAACCATTTTGACGAGTTCTGAAGCACCGGACCAAGGGATCGAGCCTATTGGAATTGTCTTCATATCGTTCCAATTTGTTGCCGAAGCCAGCGCCAATGCGTCGCGCTCTATCAATTCACAAATGCCGTGAATAAGTGCCTCTGCAAGGAAGTTTCCTGACGCAAGTCCACTAGAACTCATGGCGAAGCAGCCGGACCCTTCAGGAAAAGGAAGGGTGTAGTCCATATGAACAAGCTCGAATGGAACCAGGCGGCTTTTGCCTGTTTTAATGTCGGTTGCTTCCGTCCAAGCTATTCTCAAATCGGGCCGAAAGAGTGAGCCTATTCGACAAGGCAGTGCAGAAATGTCGATAGAATCGTCAGCTGAGATCTCGCGAGATTGCATGAGATAGACAGGAAGAGCCGGCCTTTCGGCGTGGAGAGCTTCGAGAGACTCCATTAGACCAGAAACAAATGCGTTATCCAGTGTCAAACCCTTTCCCTGAGATACAGTTATTGACCGCGAACTCGGTCTCACAACCATCACAACGGGAATTCCGATGTTATCGAGGCCAGTGACGTCGGCAACCCGCGTGATCCCGGCTAGTTTGGCCTTTGACAAAGATAGGGCGAGTGAGGCTGCAATGGGAACTGCACGATGGCAAGCAAGCTTCCGCGTCTGATGTACTTCCGGCTGATGCGCAAGAAGACAGAGGTCGGAGAATTGGTTTCCAAAAACTGTCGCATTTGGCAAGAATCTGATTTCCTCTTCTAGGGTAGGCCGGCCAAACGGAGACCTTCAAAAAAAGATCTATTGTCATTTTCGTTGCGAAACGGCTGTGTCGTGATCCAGTCGCCAGTCCGGAAATTGGGATGTTTTAGCATGACTAAAGCCGCATAATGTTCGGCGTCTGCCTTTTTCCCGAGATGCGCGAAACTTGCCGCGAGTAGCCGAGATGCTTCAGTAGGATCGGCCATCTCACCAAGGACCGCGATGCATCGCTCGAAATCTCCCAACTGGAAATAGGCTCCTCCCTCGCACCAGAAATACCAGTCTGGGCAGATCGGGTTCAGTCGTCGCGCGTGAGCGAGAAGGGAAATAGCCTGAAGGGGGTTGCCGTTATATGTTTGTGCGTCGCCAAACTCAGCGAGCACGTCAGCATCGTTTGGGTTGAGGTCGAGCGCTCTCGAGTATGATCGAAGTGACTCATCGAGGTGACGACGATATAGCTGTGCAAACCCCAACTCGGAATACCCACGAGCATCAAGTTTATCGAGTTCGATTGCTATGCCGGCTACTTCAAGCGCCAAGTCAAGTGAGCGAGTAGGTTGTTCGCTCCAGCGATAACGCCATTCGAGATTGTATGCCTTCGAGAGACCCGCGTACGCCCGTGACATGCTCGGCCTGAGCTCCACTGCGCGCCTGAAAGCCTCCTTTGCCAATTCGTTACTCGCACGCGTATGCTTTGCGCATAACTCATATCCGTGCAATAGCGTTTCATAGCTCCTCAGTGCTTCGAAACTTGACAGCCGTACGTCTTCCCTGACGACATGCTCAATACGAATAGACAGAGCTGAACTCAAGCGCGATGCGATAGCGTCAACGACAGAGAAAATGTCCTTTACTTCTTCATCGAAGCGTTCGGACCAAATCTGAGCGTCACTGACACTATCGACGAGAGTTGCACGTACTTGGAGCCGATCACCAATCGTTGTAACACTGCCGTGGACAAGATAGCGAGCACCTAGTCGATCTGCCAATTGGCGCGACCCGACAAACTCCTTTGCTGCCCTCGCTGACGAATACGTAGAAATAACAACAAGATTGCGAAACCTCGACAAATTTGCGGCGAGCTCATCCGTAAAATGCGACGCAAAGAGCGACCAACGTTTGTGAGCTACGTTAACTTCAAATGGAACTAGGGCAAGAACGCCCGCTTTAAAGTTACGCACCTCTTCGATGGGTCTACGTTCGGCGACAGTCCGCCCATTTGACCTCTCGCTTAAAGTGTTTGCGGTTGTCAGGGCGTCGGTCGTCGAACTCCGTCGTGCATGAAACGCAGCAATGGGCTCGTCGACATTCTTGAGTTCTATAAATCCGGCATCGTACAATGCTATATCTCTTCGCTGCCGGACCTGATCGCCGACGACTTGCGAAACGAGCACCCCCCCAGGTTGTGCAGCTACTTGGAGCCTCGACGCAATATTGATACCATCTCCGTAGATTGTGCCGTCACGAAGCAGCAAGTCGCCGATATGTATGCCGACCCGAAACCGCATTCCGTCATTTGTCGCAGCCGGGGGAGGGCGAGTGGCAATTTCGGTTTGAAAAATGAGTGCTGCATCTACTGCCGCAACGACACTAGGGAACTCGGCAAGTATGCTGTCTCCAGCAGTGTCAACTATGCGGCCGGAGTGAGCTCCCACCACCCGTGCAATAATTGTTTGGCAGGCTTTTAGTTCCGTTACCGTCCAAAGTTCATCGAAATGCATCAGCCGCGTATACGCTACGACATCCGCTGCGAGAACCGCTGCCAATCGACGCTCCACTTCGCTCGGCCCGCTTTTTGACATAGGCTTTCTTTGGTCGTTTCGCTCAAAGCTTTCTCTACATTCATGAGTCGATCCTTGTCGTCGGACCGGCTATCCTCCCAGACATTTAGGCAGTCGGCGGCGAAACCATCATCGCAAGGTAGGTGTGTGTATCGTCGGGAGGAAGAAGCGGCGTGAATGTAAGAGTTGTGGGTAAAGTCTCCGATGTCTCGGTGGGATCAGCGAGGTCCGCGTAATAGGCTGCCGACGGGACTTTCTTTGCCGCACCGTACTTCATGAATTTGTCTGCCGCGTCCGGGTGACCGTTTTGTCGGTAAAGCTCCGTTACCTCGAAGTACCGGAGCCAATTGGATTGAATGAAAAATACTCGGTCTCCCAGCGTTAAAAAGAAGCCCTCAGTGGAACCCCCGCTCGATGCCTCAGCTGGGGCAGCACCTAGACCGACCGTCGCCGCGACAAGTGCCGCCGAAGCAGCAGAAACAATTTCTCTGCGGCTCAAAGTTAATTTGTGACTTGGATCGGGTGGTGCTCTCTGCTCTTCCGTCGTCGGGTTATTCATGGCTATTTCTCCTAATATGGCTCAATTGCAACCGCTTGCAACAAAGTTAATCATTGCTTTCGCTCCCTCTAGGTACGGGCCATAGATGCGTGGCTTACCTCCGAAGGCAGGGGACCAAGCAGCAGATGTAATAGAGACAACTCTGTTAGGCGACGGATCCTCTATCCAAGCTCCGCCACTGGTGCCGCGCAGCGACTCGCTCGAACCAGCAGTGGCTGCCGGCACGGAGTAAACGTGTTGGAAGAGTATATCTCCGTCTTTCGATGGCTTCCCCGGGTCCATCGACACCATCTCGTTGGGTACATAGTTTCCATCGGCATCCTTCACCGGTGTCCCGTCCGTATTAAATTTGATTCTGTAACCAAATATTTCTACGTCTTTACTTGACTTCGGTGGAACGGCTGCCGAAGTCGAACCAACTGTATAAGTCGTACCTGTTGTAGGTGTTGCACTTTGCAAAAAGCCATAGTCAGATCTCACCGAATACAAAATGTCATCGGCTTGGAAGGGAGGGTGCCAATCGGGGTTTACCCGTTGGCAATTGTTGAAACTAAATTGCCGTTTGTCTTCCGTAAGAAGTTGGAACTGATCGTGTTTGGACGTTCCGTCCTCATCAACTATGCAATGGGCTGCCGTAAGCACAACGTTGGGAGCCACAAATTGAGCAGTGCACCAGTGCTTCGTTATTACACCGCCTGTTGTAGTGCTATGAAAATAAAGCCTTCCAACATTGGAGTATGGCACGGGAATATTAAGCGGCAGTACTTCCGGCGTCAGAAGCGAATCTTTGGGCGTATCAGGGCCGAGAAGTTTCATTGGCGTGGCGCCTTTCCATCTCTCCAGGAAGGTTTCACTCTGAGCAAAACAACTCTGCATGCAGCCGCCTGTAGCGATAACAGCAAGAACTAGGCGAACTGAGAGGGTCGTCGTCATCACCACAGCCTCCAGTTGATTTCGTATGAATTTACACCAAAACCACTTAGCCGCAAGCCAATCGATAACTTTGATCAAAAACCTAGTTACTCCACTATTGAAGTTGATCGGGGAATCTGTACAGCGAAGATAAGTGGAGTTTCTGCCTTAACGTGGCCAAGATGTCAGAGGAGAGAGCTGGCTCGGGAAAATCGGACAGGCCTGATAAGTGGAGTTCGACCCTCAACCTAACATAAGAAGCAGCGTTCACAAAACTTCGGCAAGACGGCCTTCACCGCAGGGGTACCCTGCCCCTCACGAAAGAGGTCATTCACTAGCACTACTTTGACAGATTAGCGGCTTGTTGCGAAGGAAGCTTGTTTATGTTTGGCGCGCCAAGGGGAGCGCGAGACATGGTGGAACCCGATATTGGGCTGACGCAGTGGCTGAAGCCGTTTGTTAACAAGCTCGGGCACAAGAAGCGTCGTCAGATGTGCCCGCTCTACGTTTCTGGTCTGATCGAACTTGGCGAGCGCAAGGGCATGCAGCCGATGGCGGAACGCCTTGGGCTCGAGCGTTATGACCGCCTGCATCATTTCATCTCGGACGGGATAAGGGATGCTGCACCGCTGGAGGCTGAATTGGCAGTCCAGGCGGATCGGCTGGTAGGCGGCGGCGATGCCTTTCTGGTGATCGATGACACCAGCCTGCCAAAGAAGGGCGATCATTTGGTTGGTGTGGCGCCGCAATATGCCTCGATGCTGGGCAAGCGCGCCAACTGCCAGACCCTAGTCTCGCTGACCCTGACGCGACGAGGTTCCTGTTCCGGTCAGTCTGCGGCTGCTTGTGCCGGGAGTGTCAAGAATTTCGTGTGTGGGCGGGCATAATGGGACCGAAGGAGATTCCCCATGGCTCGACGCAAAGAACCTGCGATACCTGACGCGATATTGGATCAGCTTCTGGCTGGGGCAGATGCCAAGACGGCCTTTGACCCTGGTGGGTTGCTGGACGGGCTGAAGAAGGCGCTGGCCGAGCGGGCGCTGAATGCTGAGATGGATTATCATCTCGATGGGCAGGATGACGCCGGCAACAGCCGCAACGGCTACGGCAAGAAGACGGTGCTTACCGATACGGGCAAGCTCTCGCTCAATGTTCCGCGTGATCGGCAAGCGAGCTTTGATCCGACGCTGATCGCCAAATACCAGCGCCGCTTTCCCGGCTTCGACGACAAGGTGATCTCGATGTACGCCCGCGGCATGAGCAATCGAGAGATTGTCGGTCATCTGCGCGAACTGTACGGCATTGAGGTGTCGCCGGATCTGATCAGCGTGGTCACCGATGCGGTTCCCCCTTTCATGGTTTGCAAGCAAACCATTGTCGGGCAATGGGAGGAGATTGCCGCCTGGCAATCCCGGCCCCTCGAGCCGGTCTATCCGCTGGTCTTCTTTGACGCGCTTCGGGTGAAGATCAGGGATGAGGGTCTGGTCCGCAACAAGGCGGTTCACATCGCACTTGGCGTCCGACATGACGGCGGCAAGGAAATCCTGGGCCTTTGGCTGGAGCAAAATGAAGGCGCCAAATTCTGGCTGCGGGTGATGAACGAGCTAAAAAATCGCGGTGTCGACGATCTGCTCATCGCTGTGGTCGACGGTCTGAAGGGCTTCCCGGACGCCATCACCGCCGTCTTCCCCGAGGCGACGGTCCAGACATGCATCGTCCATCTGCTGCGCAACAGCCTGGACTTCGTCGCCTACAAGGATCGCAAATTGGTCGCCGGCGCCCTGAAAGACATCTATCGAGCGATGGACGCGGCTGCGGCCGAGGCAGCCCTCGGCGTCTTCGAGGCCAGCTATTGGGGTCAGAAATATCCCGCGATCGGCATGGCCTGGCGCCGGGTCTGGAGCGAAGTCGTCCCTTTCTTCGCCTTCCCCAAGGATGTGCGCAGGCTGATCTACACCACGAATGCGATCGAGGCCCTCAACTCGAAATTGCGCAGGGCCGTACGAGCCAGAGGCCATTTTCCCACCGATGAGGCTGCTCTGAAACTGCTCTTTCTGGTCTTGAACCGGTCCGAAAAAGAATGGACTATGCCGCCTCGTGAGTGGTGCATGGCAAAGGCCCAGTTCGCCGTTCTATTCGGCGAGCGCTTCGAAAAGGCCGCCGCCTGAAAATGTTTAACCGATCCGCCCACACACGAAATTCCTGACAGTCCCCCCCTCATGTTCCCAAGCCCCAGCGTGGCGCAGCCGTCCGCCAAGGCTTCTTCGCCAAGGACGAGTTCCGCTACGATCCGAACCAGGATGTCCATAGCTGCCCAGCCGGGGCAAAGCTCTATCCCCTCTACAAGAGCAAAGTCCGCGACAACGCCAAGGTCGATTATGCTAATCGTGCTGCCTGCAAGGATTGCACGCTCAAGACTCTCTGCACAGCTAATGCCTATCGCCGTGTCTCGCGGTTGGAGAACGAGGCCGTTCTCGACCGCATGGCGGCTCGTCTCAAGGCCCGGCCGGATATTCTCGACCGCCGTCGCGACAGCGTCGAGCACCCCTTCGGATCGATCAAGCAGTGGATGAACCAGGGCGCCTTCCTGATGAAGGGCCTCGACAAGGTGCGGGCCGAGTTCAGCCTGACGACGCTCGTCTACAATCTGAGGCGAGCAATCAATATCCTTGGGATGGGGCCATTGATGGCGACTGTTCAGGGATAAGAAGAGAGGTTGCCCCCCCCCAACGAGAGCGAAAATCGCCCCATCGAAACCTAATACGGCCGCACAGGCTCGCCCAGATGGCAAATTGACAATCACAGCCCGAATGGCCAGCTTGGAGGCTCAATGTTCACTGGTCGGGTTGCTCCGCACGATTTTCACACGGTCTGCCCGATTTCTGCGCGAGAAGATACACCGACTTTTGCGGCGTTCAAAAGTCAGGATTTTCGAGATAACCCTGTAATGCTGGCCGCGCGCTGGCGTCCGATCTGAAGCATCGCGATGCTGCCAAGTATCAAGATGACAGCCGCTAGCTCAAGCAAGCCGACCTTCTCGCCAGTGGCCCAGCCGATCAGCAATGCGACGACGGGCGTGATGTAGGTCGCGCCGGAGGCCGCAACTGCACCGAGTTCCTGCAAAAGGAAGTAGTAGATCAAGAAGGCGGCTCCGGTTCCCAGAACACCAAGCCCCACCATCACGCCGATAGCAACATGCCAATCGTCGAGTATATTC
>Ga0206919_1019_pt1 | contig 38834 bp, 38 predicted proteins | sample Alteio_BWOrgHeat_67_FD_152962 | JGI IMG/M metagenome (GOLD analysis project Ga0206919, IMG submission 152962) | Enriched cells from forest soil in Barre Woods Harvard Forest LTER site, Petersham, Massachusetts, United States -... | ecosystem: Environmental > Terrestrial > Soil > Temperate forest >... | reverse complement strand
GTAGCCCAATCTAGGATCAGTAACTTCCGAATGTTTAGCCAAATTTTCAAACTCTGTTGCGCGAATCTCTGGATCAGTATATTCCATTGCAAGGAACCAAGCATTGAATGATGGATTCTCATGGAGTACCCGAAGAACGGGGGGAATTTTATCATGAATTTCATCAACCTCTTGCAAGGAAAATTGCCGTGTAGCAAACGGGATAGATGAACCCCTCATGGCAGCTGAGTTACTAGCCGATAAGCAGAGTTGATTTGCCCACAGCAATCGCAACACGCTCTCCTCCTTTGGTCGGGAAAAGTGGAACATCAGAATAACTATCACAGCTAATAGAGTAAATATAATCATAGGAATAATATTTAGCCTCCACAAAAACAATTACTAGTGGGGCCTTCACCCCAGCTGCTGGTTGACTCTACTGTTTTTGAAATGAAACCAATCTTCATTTCTACCAAATGGTCGACCTTGTCATCTCGGAGCGGGATCGCTCCACCTGATATCTCCTGCCCATCTAGGAGGATTTGCTTCGTTGGAGCCAATTGGTCAGCGATCCTGGTGATGTTAATACGATAATGAGTTTGATGGTATCGATAATGGATTTTAAAGTTGTCCCAGCTTTCTGGCATGCTCGGGGTAATGCGTAGATAATCGCCCTCACGTTTTACACCTATCAGGGTTTCAATCAGGAGACGGTACATCCAGCCCGCAGAGCCCGTGTACCAGGTCCAACCGCCACGGCCTGTCAGAGGATCCACTCCGTAGACGTCGGCGGCCATGACATAGGGTTCGACCCGATAAGTTGCGATCTGTTCGGGAGTGTCACTGTGACGAATCGGATTGATCATGTTGAACAGTTTCCAGGCATGTTCAGTCTCCCCCATCAGAGCGAAGCCCATTGTCGTCCAGATGGCGGCATGAGTATATTGACCGCCGTTTTCCCGCACACCGGGAATATATCCCTTGATGTAACCAGGATTGACGGAAGAACGATCAAATGGTGGTTGAAACAACTGAATCAATCTAGCGTCGTTTCTAACAAGATGCTTTTCCACAGCCTCCATGGCCTGTCGGGCTCGATCCGGATTCCCCGCTCCACTGATAATCGCCCAGCTTTGTGGCAATGCATCGATCTGGCACTCTTCGTTCGTGTGTGAACCCAGCGGTTTGCCGTCGTCGAAAAAGGCGCGGAGATACCACTCACCGTCCCATCCGTTTAACTCGATATTGTTTTGAAGCTTGGTTGCCTCATTCAAACAGCGATCCGCAAAGGAAATTTCTCCGCGCCGATTTGCCAGCTCAGCAAATCGGATCAGGACATCGTAGAGGAAAAAAGCCAACCAAACGCTTTCGCCGCGTCCATCCTTTCCGATCATGTTCATACCATCGTTCCAGTCGCCACACCCCATCAAGGGCAGGCCATGCTCACCAAATTTGAGTCCGTTTTCTATGGCGCGGACGCAATGTTCATAAAGCGTTGCAGTTTCCTCCGACCGACCAGGCTGATCATAATAGCTCTCCTCCTCAGGTCTGAGAAGTCGGCCTTTCAGGAATGGAATGGACTCGTCGAGAATGCCTGTGTCCGCAAGACAGGAGACATAATGGCAGGTTACGTAAGGCAGCCAGAGATAATCATCGGAAAAGTGAGTGCGCACCCCTCGTCCAATGGGAGGATGCCACCAATGCTGAACATCGCCCTCTGGGAATTGATGCGCAGCAGCCCGCAAGAGATGCTCTCGAACGAGAGTGGGTTCAGCATGAACAAGGGACATGACGTCCTGGAGTTGGTCTCGGAAACCAAAGGCTCCTCCCGATTGATAGAATCCGGTTCGCCCCCATAGTCGACAACTCAAGGTTTGGTAAAGTAACCAGCCATTGCCCATTATATTCACACTCTGATCTGGAGTTTCAATCTGCACCGCGCCCAAAGTTTGGTTCCAGTACTTCCAGACTCCTTCAAGCGCCAGACGACAAGAGTCCGGGCGACGAAACCGTTGAATCAAGCTCTGAACCTCACCTACGTTCTTACCCACCCCAAGTCGAAAGATTGTTTCGTGTTCCTGTCCGGGTGACAGGTCAAAGGCGACTTGCACTGCGCCACAGGGATCCAGACCGGCACCTACTTTTCCGGAAAGCTTGATTCGTTTGAGAGCTACCGGATTCGAAGGACTGCCATTTCGTCCCAGAAACTCCTTTCGATCCCCCGTGAAGCTTCGCGTTGAATCGTTAACATCAACAAACGCCACGCGGTCGGGAAATTCGGTATTGTAAGGATTCCGTGCAAAGAGGGCGCCGCTCTTGGGGTCCAACTCCGTCTGCACATGAAGAAGATTTTTTTGGCGCAATTCACCCAACACCCATTCCCAATATCCGGTGACGGAAATTCGACGATGTGACTTCGAAACATTCCGCACTTTCAGGACAGCGAATTTGATTGGTGCATCGATGGCAACATAAATCCATAGTTCGGAAAAGATTCCGTTTTCCACATGTTCAAACACAGAATATCCAAAGCCATGTCGGATAACGTGGGGAGCGGCACTACGAATCGGGGCCGGCATGGGGGACCATATTTGTCCAGTTTGCTCGTCGCGAATATAGAAAGATTCACCACTCAGGTCACTGACTGGATCGTTAGTCCATGGGGTGAGCCGGAATTCGTGACAATTCTCCGCCCATGTATAGGCACTTCCCTGTTCAGAAACCACTGTTCCAAAATTTGGATTAGCGAGCACGTTTACCCAGGGTGCTGGAGTTGTCTGCCCCTCCCGCAAAAGGATCACATACTCACGTCCATCCGGGGTGAAGCCTCCGAATCCGTTGTTAAAAACGAGTTCACGAGTAGGAAGTTCAAAAGATTCATAAATTGTAGGACGGATAATCGAAAGAAATGGAATGAGAGAATCCAGACTGCTCGGACGTTCCATCTGCTCCTCGATGGTACCGTTCTCGCCAATTAAAATAATACGTGCAACAGCCTGCAATAATATCCGATCCTCATTGGAGATCTGCTCGGTATTGCGCACAAAGATCCCACCAGGCTTGTCCAGCATGTGTGCCTCAATCCCTGAACCAATTAAACTGATAATCTCCTCATGGAATGGTCGACGGTAGAGAGAGTCATCCTCGTTCAATATAACTAAATCGACAGGAAGACCTTTCATTCGCCAGTAGGAGTGTGCCTGGATTAACTGCCAGACGATTTCAATCCGCTCCTTGTCATGGATACGCACCAAGACAATTGGCAAGTCTCCTGAGATTCCGTAGCTCCAGAGACCACTTTGCCCGCGTCTGTTCCCCAAGAGAACGCTTGGAAGAGCGCGATGCACGGGATTGGCATAGATTAATCCACTGGCCAAACGTGAATACAGTTGAGCCTCTTTTTCTGAAATGTTCAATTGTCGCAGGGTCACTTGGCTGTGAGTCCAGGCAAGATCGAAGGCCCGATCCGCCATGCGTACACTATGGTATTTTCCGGCCAGAGCGACTGAGGCCTCCTGGCTTTCGGTAACACCCACGATGAAGTCCACACGCACTGTTCCATTCGGCGGAATGGTCACCTGTCGTCGTAAGGCAATGACGGGGTCGAGAACAGAACCGACGGTATTCGAGAGGGGTGTCGTCTCCTGCATAGCAGCAGGACTAGCGAGCGTGCGGCCACGTCCGATGAATCTACTCCGGTCGGTCTCGTAGGATATCTCACCCTGTTCGCCTCCTTGACCAACCATGAGATGAAAAAGCCATGGAGGCCGTTCCATTTCGGATCGAGCACGACGAGTGCATAGAATAGCCGAGTAGTCTGGAATGAATTGAGTCTGGACAAAGAGGTTGCTGAAAGCGGGATGTGTTGCATCGGATGCGGGCGCGGCAAGTACTACCTCGGCATAACTGGTCAACTCGATGGTGCGAGGTCTGTCCGAGCAATTCGTAAGGGTGACGCGTCGAAATTCCACGTCGTCCTCAGGCGACACACTGATCTCGGAGTGAACTTCAATATCGAATCGACTGTGCCGGAATTCAGCCCGAGCTTGTGTAAAGATTGCCTCATAGTTTTTCGTCCTCTTGAGTGTGGGTTGATAAGTAGTGGACCAAAAGTCATCTATATCCACATCACGCAAATAAATAAATGAGCCCCAGCAATCGCGGGTTGTATCCTCACGCCATCGAGTGACAGACAAGTCATTCCAGCAACTGTAACCGCCGCCGGCATTGCTGATGACAACGTGGTAACGCCCGTTGGACATGAGATGAACTTCTGGGACGGAAGCACTTGGGCTTTTTATGATTCGTATAACACCCTCATCCTCCTCAGTCACTTTTCTGGTCTCCTTTATACTCCAATCGTCGGAAAGAACCTTTGCCATCGTCTTGGGCACACGCTCCTGCAACAATAGATCTGCAGCTTTTAACTCTGGACAGGCACTGAATCGGCGTTGCATCGGTCGATCCAAGAGAACATATGACAAGGCCAGAAGACTCATCCCTTGATGATGGGCCATGAATGATCGGATTGTTACACTTAACTGCCCCGGAGGAAGCCGGGAGGGTGTGTAATCGACTGCCTCATAAAAACCGAATACCCCCTCACGACCCTCTGTTGTCAGTCGCTCCAAATTCTTACACGCCTCCTGTGGTTTGACCATCAGAGCTAAAACGGTGGCGTAGGGAGCAATCACTTGATCGCCCGCCAAGCCCCTCTTTAATCCAAGGCCTGGCACTCCAAAAGCCCGGTATTGATAGTTATGATGGATATCAGTCTGATTATAACCCGATTCGGATACTCCCCAGGGAAGGCCATGTAATCGTCCGTAGGCAATCTGATGTTCCACAGCCCCTCGGTAGGTCTCACCAAGTAAGGTTTGATTGTAGGTTGGCATCACCAGCAACGGCATTAAATATTCAAACAGCGAACCGCTCCACGAAGCCAGTACCGGTCTCCCTCGGGAGGCCAGTAGCAATCGACTTAACGAGAACCAATGGTCCTCGTGAATCTGTCCCTGGGCAATCGCAACATAGCTGCACAGACGCGATTCCGAGGCCAATAGATCGTAGAAACTGGCATCACACCGACGCTCGTCGACATTGAAGCCGATGGAGAAAAGGTCGCGTTTGTGATCGAATAAGAAAGTGAAATCCATGTCCGCCAGTTCATGACTTTGGCGGGCCAGCCCTTCCAGATCCAGTAGACGTTGACTGGCGCGGTCACTCGCTTGCTTCAAACACTGCAATAATTCAGTAAGGTCTCCATCCTTGATGGATGAAGCTGACTGAGGCGACTTACCGTTCACAATCTCCTCAAGTGCCGGACACAGCGATTGATCGAACTCCGCGACTTGCCGCAATGTGAGTGGTTGATTGAGTCCGATAAACTTTTTGCCAAACCTTTCTATCAATGTGCGAATCATTTCATCTCGTGAATCGAGAGTCAGCCAGGGCGCAATAAAGAGCAGGTCATCGTAATGATCGCGGCAATTCTGCTCCAATGCTTTACGCCACGACTCCACTTTTGCCCCGGATCCTGCTGGGATTACAATCTTCTCGATGAGTTTGAAAATATCACGCAGTAGTTGAAATTGAGATACAAGTGTCGTGGGCGATTTTCTTAGCTCCACCTCGAGAGCTTCCACATTAAGTGTATTGTCATTCGATTCCTTGAGAATACCCATCGTATCGCTCAGTCCGGCAAAAATCTGCGAATGAAAGATATTCTGGTCCGCAATTTCGATGAGTCCAGGTCCCAGGGTCAACAAATGTCCAGCCAGGTTTCCGCTATCGACACTTGAGATATACAGCGGACGCAAAGGTTCTAATGTCCGAGTGTCATACCAGTTATAGAAATGTCGACGATACTTCTTGAGACTGAGCATAGTGCTCAGGGAGAGTCTAGTTCTTCGCATCAGCTCACCTACAGATAAATAGCCGAAATCACGTGCAGTAAGATTGCCCAACAAGGCAAGTCCCATATTAGTTGGCGATGTCCGAGAAGCTATGAATGGAGCGGGATGTTCTTGAAAATTATCGGGTGGAAGCCAGTTCTCCTGAGCTGTGACAAATGTTTCAAAATAGCCCCAGGTCTTTCGGGCGATCTTTCTGAGAAAGACCTGTTGAGCCTCTGATAGCATGGAAGGCGGGGCCTCAATCGTCAGACTAATCCTCCAGGCAATCCAGGGCGCCAATAGCCAGAGTATTATAAAGGGCCACGCTGCCAAGGGCGGATTCCCTTGCATTATGATCAGATAACAGACTGTGAGTAGACCAACGACTGGTGCCATCCACATCGCGAGATAATGCCCCATGAGATCCCGTCGATCCACGCGTTCTGAGTCACTGGACGTCTTCCATTCCAGAAGTCGACGATGTGATATCAACAATCTCCATAGCGTTCGTGCTATCGCATTGAGACTTAAAAAGGCCTCATGGGGAAGAAACACCAAGCTGAGAAAGATCTGCCCGAAATGTCGTCCACCCGATATCGCCACTCCTTGAAGATGAAGCGCAATTGGAAATTCCTTCGATTTACGAAAAAGTCCGATTCCTACCGAGATCAATCCTGATGCTCCAACCATTCCAAGGACAACTAAAACTCCTAGAGTACTGAACTGCGGCATAAGACTCCAGATCCCCAGCAGAAAAGCCACTTGGGAAATGGGGACAAGACTACGCCGTAGATTGTCGAAAATCTTCCACTCTGACAGCGTTGAAAGAGGGTTATTAATTCGGGTGGCATTTGGCCCCGGAACTTGTGGGAGAAGCCATTGAGCGATCTGCCAATCTCCACGAATCCAACGATAACGCCGGTCTGCATCCGTGATATACCGCGAGGGATAAGATTCGTATAACTCCAAGTCACTGACTAGCGCTGATCGAGCATGGCAACCTTCAATCAAATCGTGGCTAAGCACCATGTTTTCCGGAAATCGTCCTAAAGTAGCCAGCTCAAGAGCCCGGACATCGTAGATTCCCTTACCGATGAATGAACCCTCTCCAAATATATCCTGATAAATATCAGAAACCGCTTGTGTGTAGGGATCAATTCCCACGTCCCCAGAAAACAACCTGACAAACCATGATCTTTCAGCGCTCGGCAGACTCACCCCAACTTGTGGTTGCAGGATTCCATAACCTTCCGTGACGATTCCTGTTTTTGAATCGAATCGGGGCCGATTGAGTGGATGCGCCATAGTTCCCACAAGTTGACGTGCCACATCACGAGGAAGCTGGGTATCAGTATCCAGGGTAATGACAAACTTCACAGTTGGAAGAATCGATATGTCACCCACAATCTCGGAAAAACGGTGGCCAGATTCTCCAAGGATCATCGCATTAAATTCAGATAACTTCCCTCTCTTACGCTCATAGCCCATCCAGCAACTTTCCCCCTCGTTCCAGCGTCGTGGGCGGTGAAATAGAAAAAAGATGCACGGCCGGTCCAACTGATATTTTTTATTCAGCATTTCCACGCCAGTTCGTGCCTGATTCAAAAGAACTTCGTCCCCTGGTAAAGTCTCTTGTTGTGCGTCCGCAAAGTCGGTTAATAGAGCGAAATATAGATTCTGATCGTGATTCGCTAAATAATGAATTTCGAGTACCTCAACCAAATGATCGACATCGTCCGCGGTGCGAAAGATGGTGGGGATCGCCACAATTGTGCGATTATCCAGGGGAATGCCCAGTGTGCAGTCGAGGCGAGGAAGCAATCGAGGCTTCACAAAGAAAGTCGATAGCAAATTGACTATAGAGAGCGACAATTGGCTGAAGCAGATACAAAACAGTCCTGAGAAGACAATCCGTGATCCCAACGAAATCTTTAAACTGACGGCTTGTTCAATAAATCCCAACGTCCCCAAGCCTGTCATCAAAATAATGCCACCAACATAAAACAATGTGGGGAAGCGTTCGATCACTCTCTCAAGAGTTGTCCCCCATGGTAGAACCATTTTCAGTCCCCTTTCCAGAGCAGGGATTCCTTTCCCAATCAAATAATAGCCAACATGAGAGTCTCGATCATCGCCTCCTTTCAAACGGGTATTATCCTCTGCCAATCCAATGGCCTTTTGTGCAATGATCGATTCCTCAACTTTACTCTGGTGGGCGATTCGTTCGATTACATGTCGATATCGATCACGCGTGGCAAAATCCATTTTGCCATAAACTTCTGAGGGATCTTTCCTCAAAACCTGATCAACCAGGCTTACGGATTCAACAAAGCTCTTCCAGTCCATTCCACTAAGAGCGCGGAGACTATTGATGCTATGGGTAATGCTGACTTGGTCGGCTGCCTGAATCTGATTCTCCTGATAAACCAATTGTTCGATTGATTCCCCCTGCTCTGCCAACCATTGTTCAAGCCAGTTTCTCACCCAATTCATCGCCGGACTTTGTCTTGAGAGGCGTTGACAGAACTCGCCAACAAACGAACTGGATAGGGTCAGTCCGGACTTGGCCATTTCTGCCATCACGACCACCAGTTGCGAGGGACTTTTTTCAGCCACCTCCTGCAGACGGGTCATCCACAGATCCGCCATATCCCGATCCTGTCGTGCAATAGATAATCGAGTAGTGACCCGTTGCAGATTCTCGATCAATCCAAGCCGGATCATGATTGGAACAGCCCATAGCTCGCCCAAGGTCAGTGGAGAGACGGTCTGGTAGGAACTAATGAATGGACTCAGGGACTCGATATCGATTTGGGCGTCCACGTGAGAAATCAACTCAAGGACGAGATCGTACACCCGTGGCAGAAGTGCCGACGCACCATTGTGAAGTCGTGGTAACTTGCGGCTGTAGCCCGGGGGTAGATGCCGTCGGGAGATTTGAATCTGTTCCTCGATCAAATAAAAATTATCGAGCATCCATTCGGCGGCGTGGGTGACCCGTCGGACCCGGACGATAGATTGAGTCAGGCGGTTAAACTGACGTAAACTTCTTTCGTTTTGATCGAGTCGTGCCAGTAATCGGTTTCGACCCGGCTTGATGAAAACCTGATGACTGGTTGCCAGCGTCTTGGCATGTCGTATCAACTGATCGAGGCCAAATAGCTCCCCCTGCAAGGGTTGTTCAGGAGGCGATTTACGCAACCCATCACTCCAGTGTCCTAACAACATCGCCATTAAAACATTTACTGTCAGAAGGGGATGTTCCATATGGGGTCTTCACCCCATTAGCCATTCCTCCCAACTCCCCCCTCTTCCTCTTAGGACTACTAATCCTACAAACCTCGCCCAACTCCCGCGAGCTTCTTATCGGTGGAGGGCGAATCTCCGTATGCGCCCACTTGTCGGGAAATTGGGGGGCGTTGTGATTGAGAATTAGGAATTGGGAACGGGCCGAGATCCAATTAGGGCGCACATGGAAGTTCGCCACTTGTCGATCTGAGGCGAGGCCTCGTTAGGTATAAGGGCGGATTAATGATAATCCGCCCCTCACCTCTGATTTAGTTGTCGCCCGATCTAGACCTTAGCATCCAATAGGATATACAACTGGGTGGCAGATTTGGGTGGCGTAACGGTGCCATTTAAAATGTTTTTCATAAAAACATCGTCACCATATGCCATCTGGTTGATCTTATCCTTCCTCTCGACAGAGGTGCCACCGAATGTTGCACCACCAAAAATTCCGGAGGTATCTTTGTAAACGATGATCTCCCGATTCTCAAGGTCGTTGGTTGAAACTTTATCCGTAGCGGAATCGGAACCCGCAGTTCCTGAAGCGGCGGCATTCCAATCCACTTTACCGGAACTGGTAAAATGTCTGATAGCATCCTCGGTATTTAATATGACGATGTACCGGGCCTCGGTAAACCCGATCTGAGCTCCCAGGCTGGCGCCACTAAGATTGAATGCAGAAGGCGCCGTCCATGTATGTGAACTTCCTGTTCCTAGACGCGCCACCACGATTCCCTCACCACCTTGTCCGCCGATTCCCAGTCCACCCTTGGTGAGCGTAAAAATGGCAATCCCCTTAGCGTGATCACGAATATGCTTCGGGATGGGTTCCGAAGAGCTTTGCTTCTGACCCAGTATCTCTATTGCAGACTGGATTCGTTCTTGCATATCTGCGGCTCGCATTAAGGACGTTGTAGTTAGTAGGATCGCAATTGATCCTAAAGCCATTAGTTTATTGATGTGTTGTTTCATGGGGTGAAACTACGTTGGCTGGAAGGGAGCGACTATGGGGTCTGTACCCCACTGGGATAATTAAGAATTGAGAGTTGGTAATTGGGAATTGAACCCTGGGAAGGATCAACGTTTTTCCTCTTACTCTTAATCTTAATCTCAATCTTACTCTTAATTCTCCCCTGCCTCTCAATCTCCGTTCGAGAGTTGAGGCTTAAGATTAAGAGTAAGACTAGGATTAAGAGGAGGGGGAGAGGGAGCGATTATCTAAAGTGGGGGAGCTGGATGTCATGCCAGTGATCCAGGATACCAAAGACCGATAACAACCATACCACCACACAGATGACCACTACTCCATTTAGGATCTGTTTGATTTTGGAATCCATGGGAATGTAGCTGTTTACGAGTCCTAGAAGGACACCGACTACGATTAAAGTTATGAGGACTGAGATCATTAATTGCCTTTCGTTTAGTTACTTCAAATTCACTTTGCTTATAAAAAATATCTTGAAAAGATATCGAGCACTATGGGGTTTATACCCTATGTACGAAAATTTATATGCCCCACTTCCAGTTTCGAATCTCCGGCATATCCTCGCCATGTTTGTTAATGTATTGTTTATGCTCGAACAGCTTGTCATTGAGCTGCTGCTTCAAGTAAATGCCTCTGTCGCCAGTCTGTGGCAATCGGTCAATGGCATCCATCACTAGGTGGAACCGGTCGAGTTCGTTAAGCACCGTCATATCAAAAGGAGTAGTGATAGTGCCCTCCTCTTTGTAACCCCGAACATGGATGTTGCCATGGTTGGTGCGGCGATAAGTCAGCCGGTGAATCAACCACGGATAGGCGTGAAAAGCGAAGATGACCGGCTTATTCTTGGTAAAGAGCTCGTCGAAATTCGTGTCGCTTAAACCATGTGGATGCTCGGTATGAGGTTGCAGCCTCATAAGATCCACGACATTAAGCACCCTAACTTTTAGCCCTGGCAGATGAACACGCAAAATAGAAACGGCGGCCAGGGTCTCGAGCGTGGGAACATCCCCACAGCAGGCCATGACGACGTCGGGGGCTACGCCCTGATCGTTGCTGGCCCACTGCCAGATGCCGATACCCTCGGTGCAGTGCTTGACCGCGGCCTCCATCGTCAACCACTGCGGTGCCGGGTGTTTGCCAGCAATCACGACGTTGACATAATGTCGGCTGCGCAGACAGTGGTCCATCACCGACAGCAGACAGTTAGCATCGGGTGGAAGGTAGACACGAACAATCTCGGCCTTCTTGTTCATGACATGATCAATGAAGCCAGGATCCTGGTGCGTGAATCCATTGTGGTCCTGACGCCAAACGTGTGAGGCCAGCAGATAGTTGAGTGATGCAATTTTTTGTCGCCACGGTAGATGTGAGGTGACCTTCAACCACTTGGCATGTTGGTTGAACATCGAATCTACGATGTGAATGAATGCCTCATAACAATTGAAGAGTCCATGCCGACCGGTGAGAAGATAACCCTCGAGCCAGCCTTCGCATTGGTGCTCGCTGAGCACTTCCATCACACGTCCAGAGGGTGCGAGAAATTCGTCATTCGGCACGGTTGCACCTTCCCATTGACGGTTCGTCACTTCAAAAAGGGCTTCCAGGCCGTTGGAGAGCGACTCGTCAGGCCCAAAGATCCTAAAGTTCCTCTGTTCAAGGTTCAACATAGTCACATCGCGCAGAAAGGGTCCAAGTACATGAACGTCACCCTTTCCACTAGTTCCGGGACCAGGCACATTGGCCGCATAGTCCCGGAAATCAGGCATCCGCAAATCGCGCAACAAGATGCCTCCATTGGCATGCGGATTGGCTCCCATGCGACGGTCACCCTTGGGTGCAAGTTCGGCTAGCTCCGGTTTGAGACGTCCCCGCTCATCGAATAGTTCCTCCGGGTGATAGCTCCTCAACCAGTCTTCCAACATTTTGAGATGCTCGGGATGTGTGGCCGGATCAGAAATCGGAACTTGATGAGAGCGAAAGGTGCCTTCAATCTGCAGTCCATCGACTAATTTCGGCCCCGTCCAACCCTTGGGGGAATTGAGGACAATCATTGGCCAACGTGGGCGGACAAAGTTGCCATGGACGCGGGCGTCCTCCTGGATATTTTTGATCTGCTCCATCACAACATCGAGTGTAGTGGCCATAGCTTCGTGCATGTGATGCGGCTCATGACCCTCTACGAAGTGGGGCGTCCAACCATAGCCACGAAGCAGTTGCTCTAATTCCTCACGGGTGATGCGAGCAAGGAGAGTCGGATTTGAAATTTTGTAACCGTTGAGATGCAGGATCGGCAGCACTGCGCCATCAGTGGTCGGGTTAAGAAACTTGTTGGAGTGCCACGCCGTCGCCAGCGGTCCAGTCTCTGCCTCGCCATCACCCACGACACAGGCGACGATTAGGTTGGGATTGTCGAACACGGCTCCGAATGAGTGACTGAGTGAGTATCCCAATTCGCCGCCTTCATGGATCGAGCCCGGACACTCGGGCGATGCGTGGCTGGGAATCCCTCCAGGAAATGAAAACTGCATAAAGAGCTTTCGAAGCCCGGACTCGTCCTGGCTGATGCTGGGATAGATCTCACTGTATGTACCTTCGAGGTACGTGTTCCCAACAACGGCCGGACCACCATGCCCAGGCCCGGAAACATAAATCATATCGAGATCGTACTTTTTAATGACCCGGTTCAAGTGTACGTAGATAAAGTTCTGCCCCGGCGTTGTGCCCCAGTGCCCCAACAACATATGTTTAACATCCGCGAGCGCCAGCGGGCGCTTGAGTAGAGGATTGTCGTAGAGATAGATTTGGCCGACTGACAGATAATTTGTAGCACGCCAGTACGCATTCATTTTCTGCACGAGATCTGGTGAAAGCGTTTTTGTATTCATGATTGTAACTATTTAGAGACTTTTGATATTCGTGTTGATCGACACCTGAAAACTGTATTCTTCGGAGGAGGAGAGCAATGGGGTAGATACCCCATGGTTTCTGCACGATCCTTTCAGCATGCTTTGGACTTACTCCTCCCACGGCGGATACAATTTTTAATTTATTGGATAAATAGAAAACAACTCAAGAAGGACAAAAACATGCAATCAAATCCACTGAAGCAAGGAATACTGACTGAGAACTCTGTCGGCATTGGCACGGTGACTCGCAAGATGGTGAGGGAGCGTGCGGCTGAGCTCGCAGTCATCAACGGACGCTCTGCGCAGGAGGCCTCGAGATCCGACTGGGACCAAGCCAAGCGGGAATTGACTGGTGAACCAGAAATGGATCCTAAAGAGATTATCTTAGAGTCCGCGCCCGAATCCGATCGCTGGAATCCCGTGCCCGGCTCAACCGGGCAAAAAGTATCTGTGGCTTCGAATGAAGATGAGGACGAGGAGGGGCAAATCGATAGTGTGAGACTCGTTGAGCAGGGGGTCGAAGAGGCCGAACATGATCAAATGCTTCAGGCCGCTCGAAAGACGGAAAAAGAAACCCTGTGAACAGAAAACCTATGTGGGTCACTGGCGCAGAGAAGCATTGTTCATGCAATCCATCCTGATAATCAACGGAGGATCATCGAGTATCAAGTTTACTGTGTACCGGGTTGGTGAACCGTTAAAGCGATGCATACATGGAAGCATGGATCGAATTGGGATGTCAGGTTCCAATCTGACCTGGAAGAATTGGGACGATACTCATGAGCACACTCATGACATTGAAACCAACGATCATAGATCGGCAGCGAATACATTGATCGACTGGCTAGTGAAGCAGGATGAATTCACCAAGATTGATGCGATTGGACACCGCGTAGTACATGGGATGAAACATACGCAGCCTGAAATTGTCACCCAGGATTTATTGGATGAACTTTATTGCATCAGGCCTTATGACCCGGATCATCTGCCACGCGAGATAGAACTTATCGAGGCTTTTCGCCATCATGATTCAAAAATGCCGCAAGTGGTCTGTTTTGACACGGCTTTTCACAGCACCATGCCCCGGGTTGCCCATCAACTTCCGATCCCCCGTCGGTTTGAGACAAAAGGAATCAAACGGTATGGATTCCACGGTTTATCCTACGCCTTTCTGATCGAAGAACTCGAGCGTCTGGGTGACCCGGCAGCAACAACTGGTCGAGTGATCCTCGCCCATCTCGGAAACGGTGCCAGCATGGCCGCAGTGCGTGACGGCAAAAGCATTGATACCAGCATGGGGTTTACGCCGACCGCGGGATTGGTGATGAGCACCCGTTCAGGTGATCTGGATCCCGGACTAGCACCCTATTTGGCCCGAACTGAGCAGATGAGCACACAACATTTTTACGAAATGGTCAACCATAAGTCCGGACTTCTCGGGGTTTCGGAGATTAGCTCGGATATGCGAGATCTGCTCGCTGCAGAAGCAGCCGACGCAAGGGCAGCAGAGGCTGTCACACTCTTCTGTTATCAGGCAAAAAAGTGGATTGGCTCCTTCGCCGCAGCTCTCGGCGGATTGGACACTTTGGTATTCACCGCTGGCATTGGAGAAAATTGCCCATCCGTTCGCGCCCGCATCTGCGACGGACTCAACTTCCTGGGTATCGAACTAAACGAAGGTCGCAACAGCGAGAATGCTGATGTTATTTCATCGGGAAATAGTCGCGTCACCATCCGCATTATCCGCACCGACGAAGAGTTGATGATTGCTCGATCTGTGTGCCATGTTCTCGGAAAAAATCCTACTTTATATTAAAATTCTTACTTTTATATATTGACGGATTACTCCGAGTATATCAGATTATCCGAAGTGAGCGCGATATTGAAATCCGACGCAGTTTGGTTCACCACCAAGGGCCAGGTAGTCATTCCCGCGTGGTTGCGCAGGCAGTTCCAGATTGAGGATGGCACCAAGGCCGTGGTAGAGGCCACACCTAACGGCATTTTATTGAAGCCTGTCACGGCTATCACCATTCGACGATTGCGTGGAATTCTAAAGCGCAAGTCGGGAGAAAAGCCTTTTGCCGAGGAATGGGCGGAACATAAGCGCGAGGAAATACAATTGGAGGAAACCAAGTATGCCCGGAGCACCGGTTCTCGATAGTCACGCTCTTCTAAAACTGCTTTTTGACGAGTCAGGGGCCGAAACTGTGGCACTCATACTCGAAAAAGCTGGCCAACGTGATCAGCCGGTTCACATGACCGAGGTGAACTATGCGGAGGTGCAATACATCATTCGACGAAAGAATAGTGATTCAGCCTGGACCACCATTGCCAATGAGTTGAGAGCTGCGCCCATTGAATTTCATCCCGTCGACCGGAGGCTTGCGGACATGGCCGCCGATTTCAAGGCTCGCCACAAAATCAGTCTGGCTGGTGCCTTTGCCGCCGCGCTCGCCAAGGAACGCAAGACGGAACTCCTCACCGGTGACCCCGAATTCAAGTCGCTGGAGGAAGAAATTAAAATCAAGTGGCTTAAATGATTGCAGAGATTTCAGGCGGCAAGGGAGAATGTTGTACTGAAGGACTTTGGTACGAGCAGAAACTCATTTCCGCAGCAGAGGAATTCTTGCCTCGATTGTCGTCCCGACCCGTTGAACGGATTTGACATTAACGGTGCCACCTAAATAAGCAGCTCGTTCGTGCATGCTGAGCAGACCCAGATCGCCTTTTCGTCTGCTCGGATGGTGATCTAGATCGAAACCAGTCCCATCGTCATGAATCGTAAGGTGAATGAAGTTGCCATGTTGGCTTAGGTTCACCGTAACGTGACTGGCAAAAGCATGCCTCTCCACATTACTTAAGGCTTCTTGGAGTATTCGGTAGAGGGTCAACTCAGTTTTGGCGGGAAGTTGTGCAGACAGTTGCACACAGGTCACCTTGACTGGAACACCCGTCCGATCCATGAACTTCCTGCTGGTGTCTCGCAGAACAGCGATTAGACCCAGATGATCCAATACACTGGGCCGTAGATTGCGTGAGATACGTTCTACTTCTTCGGCAGCTTTGCCAAGCAACTTACGAAGCTTCATTGCCTCCCTCTTCGATGGATCATCGTGACCTGATGAAAGTTTCCCAGCCAAAGTCTGGCAGCGGACCAGGATAGCGCAGAGAAGCTGGGTAATGTTGTTGTGCAATTCTAATGCCACTCGTCCACGCTCCTCTTCCTGTACCTGCACCACCCGATGGGTCAGGGCTCGCAAAAGTCCCTCAGTTCGACGGGCTTCCGTCATATCTGTAACAACCATACCGATGGGGGCCTGTTTGAAACCGTTCTTTTCCATTTGTTGAATGGAGATCTGCACAGGCAATTTCAATCCATCCCTGGCAAATAGCGTTACCTGGATTTTGGAACCGGATTTATGGCCTTGTTTCAGGAGCGGTCGAAGTCTTGCCCGGTCTTCGGAGGAGAGAAAATGGCGAAAGGAACTGCCCATTACCTGCTCAAGCGGACATTTGACCATCCTGGCGAAGCATTGGTTGGCGTACAGAATCATCTTATCAGGCGCCAGCACCAAGGCCCCTTCGTTCATCCGCTCGATGAGTACTCGGTAGGAGTGATCGGCACCTTGTAACGTGAATACTTGCGAGCCTGTCTTGCCCGGAATCACTACCGAGTCCACCTCTCCACTGCGAATGGCGTGGAGGGCTTCCTCCGCTTCAGCCAGCCGGACGCGGAGTTCCGTGAGTTCGGGGGTCAGGACGGGATGTGAGGAGCTCTTGTTACGGATGGTTTTCAAGGTTCGATCTTACCTTTTGTGAGTGAGTTTAACTCGATAAATAGGTCAGAGGTGTTCAACATATTGCCAATGAATCTACGTTCCGGACGTGGAAATTCTTTGATGAGCGTTGGAGTCGCGACGATTTGATTTTCGCGCGCCAGGTCGGGCTGCTGGTAGATATCAATCACTTGCAGGTCACAATTGTTTTTCAGTTCGCATTCACACAGTTTACGAACTTGCAGGATGGCTTGGCGCGACCTATCAGTGGCTCCCGCCACGAAAAGCCGCAAAATGTACTTGCGTGTTGGCCAGATGGCTGGGGACTCCTCAACGTCCTGGGTCGATAGTGAGGTTTTGTTGGTTTTCACTGCTGTACCTTGGTTAATCAGGAGGACGCAAATCCAAGCCGACAATCAGGCGTCCGACATCGGAAAGATTGCCAATGATTCTTCGCATAGGGCTTGGCAACTTGCGTACCACCGTGGGAACGGCCAGAATTTGGTCGCCTTTGGCAAGTTGGGGGTGCTTTTGCAAATCAATCACCTCGATACGATAACATCCTTTGAGGTGGCTTTCGCAGATCCTCTTCAGATTTGATAGTGCAGCTATAGACTTGGGCGTCTGGTCATACACATACAGGCGCAGTTGCCAGGGTTTGACGGGACGACGACGAGAGCTGGCGGTGCGCAGTTTAATCGGTTTAGTTTTCATCAGCTTTCCCTCCTATCTGGGCTTGCTTCGAACGGCGGCAGCGCTTTGAATGGCATCGGCCTGACGCAAGCGGCCCGATGCTGCCCGCTCGGTTCCCAGAACGAATGTTCGCGTACCGACTTGTTCGGCAATGCGTCGTAGCTCCAGAGCCTCGGTTTCGTAATCAGAGCGCAGATCACTGATTTGTCGTTCGAGTGCCTTACGCTTGCGTTCAACTTCGCGTTTGAGCTGGGCGGCTTCCTGCTGGCTGGCCAGCACTGCTGCTTTTTCGAGAGCCTCCTGCGCCGCTCGGGCAGAGCCAGTCAATACCCCACTCGGGCCAATGTAGGCATCTACCAAGTCAATGCCCCGGTCGGAAATTAGAAACTCTCGAATCTGGTTCGAGTGTGCCATACCACGCGCCTTGAGAACGTAGAGCACGCGATTGCGTTCACCGTTTCCTTCGAAATCTTGCAATAACAGCCAGGAGTCCATGAGCGAGGACATCGCCATCTCACTTTGTTGCAGCGCATGGCCACCTTGCGTCAGACTGGTGAATAGCGAAGTGACCTGACCGCCCTTCAGGTAATCTATCAGTCGCGTCACCATTCCCTTGCTTTCGGAATCGGTACCCGCGTCCATCAGGCTGGTAATGGGATCTACGATAACAACTTTTGGTTGAAACGTAGCGATTTCCTTGAACATCGTAGCGAGATGCATTTCCAGACCGTAGAGCGAAGGCCTGGCCGAATGGAACCGCAGCAAGTCGCGCTTGACTAATGGCTCCAGGTTCAAGCCGATGGAATGCATATTGCGGATGATCTGATTGGGGGATTCCTCGAACGAGAAAAAGAGTGTGCGCTCCCCCCGACGGGCGGCGGCATGCGCAAAATTGGCCGCAACGATGGTCTTACCAGTTCCGGGGGTGCCTGTGAGAAGTATGCTGCTACCACGAAAAAATCCTTGGCCGCCCAGCATCGCGTCGAGGCGCGGGATGCCAGTGGCAATCCGCTCTCCCGATATCTTGTGGTTCAGCCCGAGGGAGGTGATCGGCAGCACACTGATACCCTGAGCACCGATGAGAAATGGAAATTCATTGGTGCCGTGCAACGCGCCCCGATATTTCACCACACGCATGTGCCGTGTGGCAATCTGATCGTTGACCCGGTGATCAAGCAGGATGACGCAGTCGGATACGTACTCCTCCAAGCCATGTCGCGTCAACTGTTCACGTCCACGTTCAGCCGTGATGACAGCGGTCACGCCCTTCTCCTTGATCCAACGGAAGAGTCGACGCAACTCGGCACGCAAAATGGCCTCGTTAGTCAGGCTAGCGAACAGTGCTTCCAAAGTGTCCAGTACCACTCGCTTGGCACCGATGGAATCAATGGCGTGATTAAGGCGGACGAACAGCCCTTCCAAGTCATATTCGCCGCTCTCCTGGACTTCACTGCGATCGATGCGGACATAGTCGAGTATGATTTTTTTACGTCGGACCAATCCAGATAAATCAAATCCCAGCGATGCGACATTGGCCTTTAATTCGGCTTCCGTCTCCTCGAACGCCATAAACACGCCCGGCTCATCAAACTGCATTGCGCCACGCACGAGGAATTCGGCAGCTAACAACGTCTTGCCGCACCCCGCACTCCCGCAGACCAGTGTGGGTCTCCCGCGCGGCAGTCCGCCACTAGTAATTTCATCGAGGCCCTGGATGCCCGTGGGACACTTGGGCAATTGAGTCGGTTTAGAGATGGTTTTCATATATGGATATATTTAATCCTCATTTTTTATGCTGCCGTTCGCTCTTACTATCACGCCGATTTGATCTCTGGGCGATATGTGCAGGAGTCTGCTTACCGCTGCTTTCGATCACTCCAGAAGCCATGGCAAAACGGGTCAATCCGGCAATGTCATGAATATTCAGCTTTTCCATTAGGTTCTGTCGGTGTTTCTCCACGGTTTTAATGCTAATACTCAATTCGGAGGCTATTTGCTTGTTGACCAAACCCTCAGCAATCAACTGGAGAAGTTCCGCTTCACGCGGGGTCAATCGGTTTTTGCTGTTTTTGACCAATCCCTTCTTTCCAAAAGGAGTGAAGTATTGATCGCGTAGATGCTTGGAAATAGTTGGACAGTAGAATGTTTTCCCCTGGTGAACGTCTCGAATGGCTTTGCCCAACAGCTCAGCTGAGCTTTGCTTCACCAAATAGCCGGATGCGCCCATGGTGATAATCTCCTCAACATATTCAGGATCGTTATGAGCAGAAAGCATGAGAATTCGGGCCAGAGGATTGTCTTTCAGAATCTGTTGGGCGGCCTGTAACCCATTGAGTAGCGGCATGGCGATATCCATAACAGTGACATCGGGCTTCAATTCTAGGTATTTTGCGACCGCCTCCCGACCAGTCTTTCCCTGACCTACAACAGTCATATCGCCCTCGGCCTCCAATAACAGTCTCAAGCCTTCACGGAACATGTTATGATCTTCTATCAGAAGAATTGAAATCATTTTCATTTTAAACCACCATTTGATCCGTGTTTGAATGCATTTTCCGGCACTATGGCCTGAACTAGAGTGCCTTTTCCTTGAACGGATTTGACAGTGAAAGTGCCACCGACCATCTCCAAACGTTCGCGCATGCCTATTAATCCGAGACGTTTGAACTTTTTAGAAGAGAGAATCCGTCCGATATCAAAGGCATTCCCATTGTCACGAACATTCATGACGATATTTCCCGAGACCTTTTTAAGGGTCAGACTGGCGCGCTTGGCGTTGGCGTGCCGCATGACATTGGTCAGTGCCTCCTGTGCAACCCGATATAGGACTGTACGTTTGTGATTGGTGAGCTGTTCAACCGCCGTTACGGTGGTAAAGCGAACAGAGATATTGGACCTCTTGATGAAACGTTGAACATAGGCCCGTAGGGCTGCATTCAATCCTAGATTGTCCAACAGGGCTGGCCTTAGTTCACGTGCAAAACGGTGAACAATTTCGACCGAACGTTCCACCAAACGTTGCGTGGTGGCGATTTTACCTCTTAAACCTTTGACGTTACGGCTTGCTTCAAGCTTGAGTGCGGCAAGGCGGACATTAATCGCGGTGAGAACCTGCGCGATGTCATCGTGAAGCTCACGACTGATCTCCTTTCGTTCCTCTTCTTGAGCCATTAAGATCTGACGGGTCAAGTGACGTAGGTGGGCCTGCATGATCTGGGCCTCGCCGAGTAGACGATTGAAATGAATCTCTTTATTCTTAAGCGCCTCTTCGAGAGCCTTGCGCTTTTTGATCTCAATATTCAAGCGCCTCCCCATACTCTCGCTCGATGATTTGCGAGGTGAAGTTCTAAAGGTAGATTTTGGCACGATTGAGAGTTTGATTAATTCAAAATACCTTAATGAATATTTTACCCTATGGGGTATTTACCCCATAAGCTAGAAATCCTTTAGATCAGACTCTTAGTGAAAAGCAGTATCGACCCATAGGGACGGAAATTCGACTCTAAACAAATAAAACTTCGAGGGAAAGTATAAGGATTGTGTAATAGAAGAGAGTAAGAGGAAGAGGAAGAGGAAGAGCTTTGAGGGGATGCTTGCGAATTACATTATCGCCGTGTAGAACGTGAAGATCGTGTAGAAAGACGGGGGCCTAATAGCCCTGTAGACTATAGAACGGCACAAAGTTTTAATTCCCAATTACCAACTCTCAATTTCCAATTATCATAGTAGGGTACAGACCCCATAGTGATAAACTTGTTCCACACATATTCTACGTAATGGCAAATTTTATTTTAAGGATGGTATCCGGATTGATTGTGATATTAGGAATGGTTTCCTGTGCTTCAGTGAGCGTGAAGCAAGGCACGGAAGTGAGCACGGCAAAAATGCCTCAAAAAATTTACGTCGCATTTTTTGATACTACACGGGGTAAATTCGAAGTGGATCGAGTCGATGCCGAGCTTGCTGACTTCAAGAAAAATCTTCAGGTCATGATGCAAACAGCCTTGGTCACGGATTTATCTCATCGTCTCATTCCTGCTGTTTCCACAGATAAGGACCATGGCTTTCAACCTGAGAGTGCGTGGCTCATTCGTGGTGAGTTCACGAGAGTCAACCAGGGTAGTCGACTTCTTCGGGGTGCCATTGGCTTTGGGGCAGGCGGGACTAAGATGGAAACCAATGTCAGCGTATATAACCTGGAACAAAATTCAAACACCCCATTTCTGACTTTTTCGACGACAGGTGGCAGTGGAGCTGAACCCGGAGCGATTACCGCAATTGCGACCGACCCAGTGGAGATAGCAGTCCAGGCTGCCCTTGGGAGTATCGGCGGTCTTGCTCATGGCTGCACAGAAGATACAGAGAGGACTGATCGAGAAATTACTGCGGAACTTTCAGACTATATGTATCGCAGCGGGTGGATTTCCGAAGATAAACGGATTATACCCAAGGATCTGAATACCCAGTGATTTGCCTCCGGACTATATAGGGATTTTTCTTAGTGAAGTTTCGCCGCAAATCCAATTTACGATTTCCAAGGATTAAGGGCACATCTATTAACTGGCGTATGGTTCACGTAGAACAAGAAAAGGTCAATAACGAGGAGCGAACGCCGTAGCATCCCTGCAAGGGGCTGGAAGGCGAGAGCGACAAAGTTAGTGGCCTTTTCTTGTTCGCGCCCAAAGGGTTGCGGTTCTTTTTGACCAAGGTTTCGTCGTCTCTCCCGTTCTGTATTTGCTTCAATACCGTCCGGTCGAGCCTTCTCACCTTGACCAAAAATTCCTCGCAATAAACCATACACCAGTTAATAGATGTGCCCTTAAGTATGGTTGTTAAAAATCTCTATGGAACATAAATTTCGAACCCTGGATCTCACACCTTACGGTATCACCGTTAAAAACGTTTTCCATAATCTGCCCCCATCAGTGCTTTACGAGGAGGCCATCCGTCATGAAACCGGAAGCTCAATCTCCGATCATGGGGCGTTGATTGCGTACTCGGGCAGTAAGACCGGACGCTCTCCGAAGGACAAACGCGTGGTAAAGGATCCGGCCAGCGAAAAGGATATCTGGTGGGGACCGGTCAACTTCCCAATGGACCATCACTCGTTCGAAATTAATCAAGAACGGGCTAAGGACTATTTAAACACACGTCAACGACTCTATGTTGTCGATGGCTTTTCCGGGTGGGATCCTACTCTTCGATTGAAAATCCGAATTATTTGTTCACGTCCCTATCACGCTCTGTTCATGAGAACGATGCTCATTCGCCCAACCCAGCATGAACATACCGAGTTCGGGAAACCCGATTACGTCATTTACAATGCAGGGGAATTTCCGGCCAATCGATTGACACAAGGCATGACCTCAAGGACATCTATCGATCTCTCACTTGAAGATCGGGAGGTGGTAATTCTGGGCACGGAGTATGCCGGTGAGATGAAGAAGGGAGTTTTTACCATTATGAACTATCTGATGCCAAAGCGTGGCCATCTCTCGATGCACTGTTCGGCTACTGCCGATCCCAAAACCGATTCCTCTTCAATTTTATTTGGCCTTTCAGGAACGGGTAAAACCACCCTCTCGGCTGACCCAAGGCGTAAGCTTATCGGGGACGATGAGCATGTCTGGAGTGAAAACGGTATCTTCAATATTGAAGGTGGATGCTATGCTAAAGCCATTGACCTGAGCGAAGAGTCTGAGCCGGATATTTATAAGGCACTACAGTTTGGTGCAGTGTTGGAAAATGTGGTGTTCGACGATGAAGGGCATGAAGTGGATTTCCATGACACCAGCATCACTGAAAACACACGTGGCGCCTATCCGATCGAATTCATCAAGAACGCCAAGATTCCCTGCATGGCCGGCCACCCAACAGACATCATCTTTCTTACCTGTGACGCTTTTGGTGTTCTGCCACCTGTCTCAAAATTGAGTCCAGCCCAAGCAATGTACCATTTTATCTCCGGTTACACAGCGAAAGTCGCAGGAACCGAGGTCGGAGTTACCGAACCTTCTGCCACTTTCTCCGCTTGTTTTGGAGCCCCATTTATGGTCTGGCATCCGGCAAAGTACGCCGAGCTTCTGGCGATGAAATTGAAGAAACATGGATCAAATGTCTGGTTGGTCAACACCGGATGGGCAGGGGGTGCCTACGGAGTGGGATCACGAATAAAGCTGAAGTTCACCCGGGCAATTATCGATGCCATTCACTCCGGCGCCCTCAAGTCGGCTCCTACCATAGTTGATCCGATCTTTGGGGTGCAGACGGTGGTCGAAGTGCCTGGTGTCCCCAGTGAGATCCTGATTCCTGAAAAGATCTGGAAAGACAAGATAGCTTTTGAACAGACGGCAAAGAAACTCGCCGCCCTTTTCACGGCCAATTTTAAAAAGTTCGAAGATGGTGCGAGTAGCGAGGTCAAGTCGGCTGGACCGAGGAGCTAGAAAGATACTTCTGAAAACAAGAATAGCCAAAAAAATCCTGGTACATTTTTTTGACAGGATTTACAGGATTAACATGATTTTTGGAATCTCTGTGATGTCGGTGATATTTTTATATGAATAAAAGAGTGAAGTTTATTTTGTATCTGGAGCAAATACTTGGCGCGATTGTTCCGGAATCTCACCGATCAAAGACAACATTATACAAATTACGGGCTGAGTTAGAGGATGAACCACGATTTACTGGTAGAGCCTTACTTTTCAAGGTTATCGACCAATTGAGCGATTATCTCCCGTAGTTATCAATAGAGGTTTCATATTCTAATAAGACCCCTTGCACCTGCTGGATATTGCTCCATAATTTCCTCGAATCACTCCCTATTTTATGCCTACTCTTTTCGATTCTCTTCAGGTAGGAGCTCTGACCCTGCCTCATCGTATTATCATGGCGCCTCTCACCCGCTGCCGAGCAATCAATGCACGAATACCGAATCAGCTCATGGCAGAATATTACCGTCAACGGTCGAGTGCCGGTATGATCCTGTCGGAAGCGACCTCCATCTCACCTATGGGAGTGGGCTATCCTGATACGCCCGGGATCTGGTCGGAGGAGCAGGTAACGGGTTGGAGACCGATCACGAACTCCGTCCATGAAGCTGGTGGACGGATCCTCTTACAACTGTGGCATGTTGGACGAATTTCCGATCCGATTTATCTAGACGGTAGACAGCCAATTGCCCCCAGTGCGATCGCCCCTCAGGGACATGTCAGCCTGGTGCGCCCCCACAAACCGTTCGTCACTCCACGAGCCCTAGAATTGAACGAAATTCCGGGAATTATTGAGGAGTATCGAAAGGGAGCCGAAAATGCAAAAAGGGCTGGATTTGATGGAGTGGAACTCCATGGGGCCAATGGCTACCTCCTTGATCAATTTTTACAGGATGGCAGTAATAAGCGGGAGGATGAGTATGGAGGTTCGATCGAGAATCGTGCCCGTTTGATGCTTGAAGCAGTGGATGCGGCAATCTCAGTTTGGGGATCAGATCGTGTTGGGCTGCATCTTGCGCCAAAGAGTGATAGTCATGCCATGAGTGATTCCAATCCCCGAGAAACCTTTGGCTATGTGGCGAGAGAAGTTGGGAAGCGCCGCATTGCCTTTATCTGTGCCCGTGAATCTCTGAAGGAGCCGCGGCTTGGTCCTGAGCTCAAGAAACTGTTCGGAGGCGTCTTTATTGCCAATCAGGAGTTTACTCTTGAGACCGCACAACAGGCCCTCACCAACGGCGAGGCTGATGCAGTCGCCTGGGGCAAACTTTTCATCGCTAATCCGGATCTACCTGCCCGCTTTGTCAAGGGTTCAAAATTGAACGAGCCCCAGCCCGATACATTTTATGGCTCGGGAGCGAAAGGTTACACCGACTACTCTTTCCAGTAGTCTAGAGGAGCATTACTGGTCACTCTTTAATACCTTATTTTTAGAAAATCGTAAATTGGAGCAGCGGCGATACTTCGCTAGGGAAATTCCCTATCGGGGAGAAATTCCAAGGCGACAGCAACCTACACTATATGACTGATTTGATCGCTGATATTCCCATCGGACATCACAACAATCCTGTTAAAGTGGTGATTTTTATAATCACTTATCTAGGAATCGCGATAGGACACTTTCCGTGGTTGAAACTCAATCGTATCGGTATCGCCCTCATCGGTGCCATCTGCATGATGATCTTCTGCGGGATCGGGACAGAGGAAGTCATTTCTTACATCAACTGGCCAACGATCTTTTTGCTATTTGGGTTTTTCGTGATCTCCGCACAGTTACGCTTGTCCGGCTTTTACGATAAAGTGGCTGGTGGCATTTCTGCGAGGCTTGGCCATCCCGCGCGGTTTATGTTCGTGTTAATGTTGGTGACCGGTGGACTTTCTGCGTTTCTTAATCACGACATCGTCTGCTACGTTTTCACACCGATTGTCGGAATGGCTCTCATCCGGCAACGACTCAATCCTGTCCCATTTTTGATTGCACTGGCGATATCGAGCAACATTGGTGCGGCGGCGACTCTTATCGGAAATCCACAGGACATGATGATTGGGCAGGTTTCACATTTAAGCTTCGGTCCTTACCTACTTTGGTGCGGAGTGCCGGTCATACTTGCGATGGCGGCCTCCTATGGAATCATCTGGCTGATGTCGGCCAAAGACCTCGCATCTGTTTTGCCAGTACAAAGTCAATTTAAGCAGCAGATGTATCCATATAATCAATTGCATACGATCAAGGGGATAATCATCTTACTAGCGGTCATCGGTTTATTTTTTTCGTCCCTTCCCAAGGAAGTGATCGCACTGACTGCCGCAGGCATTCATCTAGCGAGCACGAGATTTCGCAGCGAAGATTTGTTGAATCTGGTTGAATGGCCAATACTCGTTTTGTTTATGGGCCTGTTCGTGGTCACTGGCGCTTTCCAGTCGACTGGTTACGGTGATCAAGCCGTGCTATGGTTGACACACAATGGATTTGATCTCAATGTCCCGCGCAATCTGGCGCTGATCACTGCAGGACTTTCCAACTTGATCAGCAACTCCCCGACAGTGATGTTGCTCCTTAAGGTTGTCGATCTGAGTAAGCCCTCCACCGCGTATGTCCTGGCACTTGCCAACAGTTTTGGGGGAAGCCTTATCATCCTCGGCAGTGTGTCCAATATCATCACCGTGCAACAAGCCCGCCAATTAGGGATCGAGATCTCCTTCCGTGAATTTGCCCGCCTGGGTGTTCCCGTAACCTTAGCCTCATTGTCTGTCCTGATCTGGTGGGTGATGCTGACACATTAAACCGAAACCCACTTCAGCCTCAACCATAAGAGTTCTCTATTGGAAAAAGCGGTGAGACTCGCCATTGACCAAAAAGGCGAACGTAAAATCGAGATCTATTAAGGTCTCTGTCCCGATATTAGTCGGAGCAATAACATGACGACAGCGATCACAAGTAGGATATGGATGAAACCACCAATAGTGGTCCCTGTCACCAGGCCAAGAAGCCACATGATGAGAAGAATTACGGCAATAGTATATAACATAGGATTTTTCGGTAAGGGTTGTATTTTAGATCCGGACCCCTTTCACCATGCAGGTTGGATATACCCTTCGCTATGGGGTGTAACCCTACACTCCGAGAATTAGGAATTGGGAGTTGTGATGGGGGTAGTGATCGTAGAATGGGGGTGAAGGCTTCTTCATCCTCTTCCTATTCCTCTCCGTCTTACTCCCACTCTTAATCCAGCCAGAGCAAGAGCGAAAGAGAAAGTAGAGCTGAAATGCGGGAGCTGACTATCGTGCTGTGATCTAAAAAATTCTCAACTACCAATTCCTAACCGGTCGGGTGACGCGGTGGGGTGAATAGAATGGATAATCCGACTTGGGGTGAAGACCCCATATAACATCTATCCAAAAAAGCTTAGTTTGACTCTTAAGTTAAAAATTATGAAAATATTAGCAATTGCATTAATCGTATTGGGTAGTTTGGCCCTCGCCTACCAAGGATTCACTTATACCAAAACCGATCAAGTAGCCAAAATTGGCTCGCTGGAGATCACAGCAGACACGCAAAAAACCATTCCGATATCACCAATAGTCGGCATCGTTGCGATGGTAGCAGGAGGGGCAATCCTCTTCCGGGGCCGAAACCAAAATAATTGACTGCTAACTAAACCAACAGATTATCATGGAAACTATTATCATCGTTCTACTCGTGCTCTTTTTTTGCGGCGCGTTACCGGTATTTCCCCACAGTCGCACTTGGGGATATTATCCAAGTGGAGGCCTCGGACTTCTACTGGCTATCCTCCTCGCATTAATGTTGCTGCGGATCGTCTGATCTGCAGAAAATATTTTGCGCGCCCAATCATCGGGCAGCGGCATGTTTCATCTCATAATGTTGGTGCATCTCCTCTGCCTTATAAAATGGCACAGCCAATTCAATTTGAGTAACAATCGGACCATGATACTTTCCTGACTTTATCAGCTTCGAGAGAGAAGCACGGGCAGAGATCTCCTGTTCCGGGACGGTAAAGAAGATTGCTGATCTGTATTGATCTCCGATATCGGGTCCTTGACGATTTTTGGTTGTCGGATCATGAATTTTCCAAAAAACATCCAGTAGCTGATCGTAAGAGATGACGGAGGGATCGTATTCAATTTGAACCGCCTCAGCATGTCCTGTGGCATGACTGCAAACCATCTGATAGGTGGGGCTGGGCACACTTCCTCCCATATATCCAACTGTAGTCGACGTAACTCCTTTCAAGGTTCGGAAGGCCTCTTCAACACCCCAAAAACAGCCAGCGGCAAAATAGGCCGTCTGACGTTCCGTTGATCCCGCAGCCCTGTCCTCCTCGAATAGAAGTGCCGCCGAATTCATACAATAACGAAGTCCCGTCGGAGCAGGTCCATCGTCAAAAACATGGCCGAAATGGGCTCCACAGCGGGGACAGTGAATCTCAGTCCGGGTCGTTCCATAGCTATTGTCAACATCTTCAGCGAGATTCTCCTTGGCGAGAGGTTGAAAAAAGCTTGGCCAACCAGTTCCTGAATCAAACTTCGCATCGGATCGAAATAAGGGGAGCCCACAACCTACACAATAGTAGATCCCCTTTTTGTGGTTATCGTGAAAAACACCACAAAAAGCCCTTTCCGTTCCTTCAGCCCTCGCCACACTGTATTGTTCACTGGTGAGAATGGCTCGCCATTCCAAATCCGTTTTCACAACTTTTGGAACCAGAATGGGATCCGTCATAATCCCCTTTTCGTTGATTAACCGAACCAGCACTTCGTTACTGCTCTCTTTATTGGATTTACTCATGGATGAATCTTTTTTCTCTTGAATGGTCTGGGAATAGAGGACCCCCGCTCCAATTAATATTCCCAGGATGATTGTTAACAACAGGGAAGGCTTTTGGACAGGATTCACAGAATTGGATACAAGGCTTTTTATTTTGGTTCGGATTAAGGATCAAATGAACTCACATCAGGATCCCGTTGATTATGATTACCATCCAAATGGATCACCGCAACTGTATTCCGTTCCCCATCCAAAATCACAAGCATCCCACAGAAATGTTTCATTTTTGGACAGAATTCATAGGATTGGAGTAAATGCTTGACGTGACGTATCATGTTATATAATATGTACGTCATGGATACCAAGCTAACCCTCAGGCTTGAGGATACACTGATCCGACAGGCTAAACAGGAGGCACGCCGTCGGGGAAAATCTGTCTCCCAGATGGTTTCAGATTACTTCAACTCGTTGAAAGCAGGGGAGTCTGGAAAAAAACCCATCCTTCCTCCCGTTACGGCCTCCCTTATTGGCATTCTCAAGGGCAGCAAGCTATCCGAGGAGGACTATAAAAAATTTCTACGGGAGAAACATCGATGAGAGCGATCATTGACACAAACGTTGTTCTCGATGCACTTCTGGACCGCAGTCCTTTTGCCCAAGTCGCAACCGAGATCTTCAGATTAACCGAATGTTCTGAGATAGAGGCCTTCCTCTGTGCAACAACCGTCACCACCATCGATTACTTCATCGGGCAGTCTCTAACCCGTCGGGAGAGTCGCTCCGCCCTTCGACGACTACTGGAGCTTTTCGATGTCGCTCCTGTTAATCGTTCCGTTCTTGAGCGTGCGCTATCCATGGATATGCGTGACTACGAGGACGCGGTGATTGCCGGGGCTGGTGAGCTTGTGGGAGCTGAGACTATTATAACCAGGAATGCGAAGGACTTTGTCAGATGCCCCTTGAGAGTGTTCCAACCAGATGAGTTTCTGATTGCTCTAAGAAGTTGACCCGTGGCCACAATAGATGTCATTCCACGGATCGATCCAGACCTCGTCCCATCAAGGATGGTTGGGTTCGGCCTATTTTCCGACCTAGGCATAAATGGGGCCAATGTTGAAATCTCCATCAAACGACTTCAAACAGAGGCTGAATTGGATCCAGATGAACCTGGTATCTTGCTCGACGTCTCTCTGCTTTATCAAATGTCGCTTCGATCAAGCGAAGAGGAGGTCTGGCAAAACCGCGCCCTCAAGCTGCAGCGGGCTTTTCGCCTCTCGGGAACGAAAGGAGCGCCTCAGAATCCGCGACTACGAGTCTTATCATTGGTTACCAGCGGAGACTATTTACGCAATATTCCGCTTGAATTCATACTGGATAATACGGACGTTGAACTGAATCTGCTCTACCTTCTTCCTGGAATGTCTTTTCCGGAGGTCATGCCCGATCATGATGTGGCTATTTTATCGATCTCGGAGTCGGATAAAAACATTGAGATTCTGCAACGGTTAAGTCCCCTTCTGCCCTCCTGGCCACGTCCGGTGATGAACTCTAGTCCTAGTAAGATCATGCAACTCTCACGAAATGGCACATTCGCACTGCTTAAAGGGATATCCGGCTTGGTGACCGCACCCGTGCAACAAGTGACTAGACAGATGTTGGTGGATCTTGGAGAGGGACATATCGAAATAAGCACGGCGTTCCCCGGTATGAATTGGCCTATCTTGGTCCGACCGCTGGGCACACATGGTGGTCGGGGATGTGAGAAGGTGGATGACTCGCTCACTCTAAATTCCTATTTAAATACCCACGCCTCACCTCAATTCTATGTCACTAGCTTCATCGACTATCGAAGCAAAGATGGACAGCACAGGAAGTATCGTATTGTTTTCATCGAGGGACGCCCATTTATTTGTCATCTCGGTATCTCGAAGGATTGGCTGGTCACCTACTTCAAGTCAGGGATGTCGCTGAGCCCAGCCAAACGGTCGGAGGAAGCTAGGGTGATGAAAACCTTTGATCAGGATTTTGCGATCCGGCATCAACAGGCATTAAGCGATCTCCATACCCAGGTCGGCCTTGATTATTACGGTGTGGACTGTTCCGAGACTCCGACGGGTGAACTGCTGGTTTTCGAGATTGATGTTGCGATGCTCATTCATGCGCATGATCCTATTGAAATTTATCCCTATAAACAAATTCAGATGCGTAAGATCTTTGAAGCCTTTCATCGGATGCTGGATCGGTTTGCGGGTCTGATCCCACATCATACATTACCGCATTCTGAACTATCGAAGTCCGAAAAGTCTGAAACATCACTCGATCCTCGTGATTGGAAGAAGTTTCGGTCGATTGCTCATCAGGTGCTTGACGCCTCCCTTGACCACATCGAATCAGCTCGCGAGGGTTCGGTCTGGAAACCTGTATCCAATGAACTTCAATCCGCCATGGAACGTCCCCTTCCCTGGGAAGGAGTCCCTACTGAAAAGGTCCTCCAGGAATTGATCGATCTCGTACTGCCGAATCGACTTGGGAACACTCATCCCCGCTTTTTTGGCTGGGCACACGGAGCTGGTACGGCGGGAGGAGCTCTAGCTGAATTGGTTGCGGCCACCTTGAATGCAAATGTTGGCGGACGCGATCATGGCGCAGTAAGAATCGAACGACAGGTTCTCAGATGGACTCGCGAGATCATGGGCTTTCCTGAGGGAAGTTCCGGTCTCCTTGTCACAGGAACCTCAATGGCCAATTTAATTGGTTTCTTGATCGCCCGGACTGCAATCCTGGGAGTCGAAACTCGTACAGAGGGAGTCATCGCGGCAATGAACATCCGTTTTCCTCACTCGAAAGGTTTGACTGCCTACGCATCGAGCGGTGTTCACGTTAGCGTGAAAAAAGCAATGGAAACCGTAGGCATGGGATCCTTATCTCTTCGCCTGTTACCAGCTGATCTTAATCATCAATTACCCCCTGCGGTGCTGGAGGAAGCTATTGCAGCCGATCGGGCTGCCGGTTTTGTCCCCTTTTTGATCGTTGGCACAGCCGGATCAGTTGATGTCGGTGCCATCGACGATCTTGCAGCTATCGGTGAGATCGCGCGACGAGAAAAAATATGGTTTCACGTCGATGGTGCCTTTGGTGCCCTAGCAATTCTCAGTCCGCTTCATCGCCCGGCACTCGCTGGCATCGAGTCTGCAGACTCTCTTGCTTTTGACTTTCATAAGTGGGCTCATGTTCCTTATGACGCAGGATGCATCCTTGTTCGGGACGAAAAGATCCACCGGGCAACATTTGCGATGGAGCCCTCCTATCTAACCCGTGCCGAGCGAGGAACTGCGGGAGGATCACCGTGGTTCTGCGATTATGGTCCTGAACTTTCCCGAGGGGCGCGTGCGATCAAGATCTGGACGACATTGACCGAACAAGGTCTGACAAGGATTGCTCAAGCGATCGAGGCAAACTGTCGGGCTGCTGCTGCTCTCGCGACGCGAATCAAAGAGGAGCCCGAACTCGAATTACTGGCTCCCGTGCCACTGAATATCGTTTGCTTTCGTCATCGTCCCACCGGCCTTGAGGAGACAGCCCTTGACCATCACAACCTTGAATTAGCCTGTGATCTTCAGGAATCAGGGACCGCAGTTCTTTCCACCACCCGAATTAATGGGAAACTGGCCTTACGTGCAGCAATCCTCAATCATCGCACAACTGAGGTCGATATCCAGATCATGCTCGATAAGGTCCTATCTATAGGACGGGGCTATTATAAATTGAGAGTTGAGAATTAGTAATTAGAAGTTAGGACAGGTGGACAGGGATCCAGGTACATTTTTTGACAAGATTTACATGATTAACATGATTTTTGTGATCGCTGTGGGATACTTGTGAACCCAATTCCTAATTCTTGATTGTTAATTGTTAACTACGAACTATTAATTAACAATGACGGCCATAGTAACCTGCGGTCCCAGTTTTGAACCGGTCGATGAGGTCCGGCGATTGACCAATTTTTCGACGGGTGAACTGGGAACGTTGCTAAGCAGGTCGCTCTTTCGTGCGGGTCATGAGACCCTCTGTTTTCGAGGTGTCGCCGCCACTCATGGAGGCAGTCTGGAAGGGATCAATGTCCGGCCCTTTACCACGAATGAGGATCTGGCACGTCAGCTTCTGGAGTTATCATTAACTTGTCAGCCTTCCGCCATCTTTCATGCCGCCGCCCTCTCAGATTTCCGAGTTGCTCGAGTTGTCAACAAGTTGGGCCAAGAATTGCATTCAAAAAAAATCTCCAGTCGCGAGTCTCGACTGACCCTGGAACTCGAACCCTCCTTTAAACTGATCCACCATCTGCGATCATGGTTCCCCCAGTCTAAAATCGTCGGATGGAAGTATGAACTCGAGGGAACGACTCAGGATGCTCTCTCCCGAGTTCAAAGCCAAATTGTAGAGAACCACACCAACGCCTGTATTATCAATGGCCACGGGTATGGTGAGGGTTTCGGCTTCTACGAGCCCAACCATCCCCTCCAACACTTTCCAACAAAGCCTGAACTATGTGAGTTTTTAACGAAATGGATTAAGTAAGTTGGTTCCAGGACAAAAAAGGCGGAAACCAAATACATTTTTGACAGGATTTACATGATTGACATGATTTTTGGGATTACTGTGGGATGCTTGTGAAAAATTCGGGATAATCCTGTCTTTGCGTTCTTAGTCTTGGTTTTACACACTCTCCACTTCATGCCTAAGAAACTATCCAACCCCTGGTGGCTCTGGCCCAACATCCTTAGTTTGGATGCTCCCTTCGTAGCCCTATCGTGGCAGTGGCTGCTTCATCGTTCATTCGACATTCCCCTCCCCTTTCGTTTGCAGGCGACACTTGGTATTGCTGTCTGGATAATCTACGTTCTCGATCGCTGTTTGGACGTCTGGAAGGAGAACGCTGACACATTGAGTACAGCTCGCCATCGTTTTTACCGACAGTACTGGTTCCCGATGCTGGCTTTAGCAGTCCTCACTGGAAGCGTCATGCTTTGGTTGGCCCGATTTCATCTACATCCGATCATGTTCACCTCGGGAATTGGTCTGGGCGTTCTGATCCTGGGATATCTCATGTTGGTACAACGATTCACCCGGATATTTCATCTGACGGGACTTAAAGAGGCTAGCGTGGGAATCCTCTTCGCGATTGGGGTAACATTGAACCTCTGGATCAAGCTACCTTTGAAGAGCTGGGGGTTTCACTTAGCTTTTATAGCATTTGCCATTCTTTGTACCTTGAACTGTCTCCTGATCCACGGTTGGGAATTAACCTCTCGTCCGCGACAAACCGCCTGGTTACGCTGGACGCTTACACTGCTCCCTCTTCTCTTCCTGATACTGATGAGGGACCGGCTCCCATTGGCTCTCTGCTTCGGATTCAGCAGCCTCGGTCTGGCTCTGTTGGGCTGGACTGGGTGGAGATTGGACGCAAGCCTCCGTCGAGTCCTGGTCGATGCGGTGCTGCTGACTCCGTTGTTGTTTATTGAGCGTTGAGGATTAGTCCCTTAGAATTTAGATTCTGCGCAAAAAGCGCAAGATTTTAAGTGGAGGGCGAACTTCCACGTGCGCCCACTTCTCCGGGGCGCCTGGGGGCCTCTCTCCTTTGCACCCCGTGAAATCGGAATCCAGTCAGGGCGCATACGGAGATTCGCGTTGTCTCCCGACGGTTCAGATTTCTTCCCCCAGAAAGTATTTATCGTTGCCACGACGGTGACCCACTTTAACACCCAACAGCCTTGGTACCGGCTACGCCGGATTATGAACTGGGAAAACAACCAACACAGAACAACGACTACGAACAATATGACAGAAGACTGAAGACGGAGGACGGTCGTACTACAAACAGCCCCCTACTAACACCGAACCGCCAAGATCGAGAATTTGTTGACATATGATACTATTTGGCTATTAAGCAAAATAGCCTTATGCAAGATAAGCGTAAAATTCGCAGCGAACGACGAGCTGAGGTTATTAAAGCTCTCGCTCATCCATCGCGAATTTTAATCGCGGAGGCTCTAGGGGAGAACGAGATGTCGGTCGGAGAGCTTACTGAGTTAGTGGGTTCTGATATTTCTACTGTCTCAAAACATCTCTCCATCATGAGAAATGTCGGATTGGTGGACGTGGATAAACGAGGTCTCAATGTTTATTACCGAATACAATGTGGTTGTCTCACTGATTTCTTCTCCTGTGTGGACGGCTTGAGCCGCAGTCGGATTAAGGCCTTAGTAGGAAGCTTAAGTTGATTTTTATGGCCACCACACTCCAAAAAACACTACCCGACTATGTCTAAATCATCTGTATTAATTCTTTGTACTGGCAACTCATGCCGAAGCCACCTCGCCGAGGGGATTCTCCGATCCTATGCCGGAGATCTGTTCGATGTTCATAGTGCCGGTTCTAAGCCAACAGGCACTGTGCATCCGCTTGCCATCAAAGTCATGAAGGAGATTGACATTGAGATCTCCCATCACACATCGAAGCACATGAATGAATTTTTAAATCAGAAGATCGATATCGTCATTACCGTATGTGGTAATGCTGATCAGGCTTGTCCGACGTTTCCCGGGCAGCTCAGTCGTCATCATTACGGATTTGATGATCCTGCCCATGCTACGGGAACCGAGGAAGAGATCCTGACGGTTTTTCGTCGGGTTCGAGATGAAATTAGACGGATTTTTGAGGCCTATGCTGATGGCCGTCGTGACACCCTAAAACACAAGTAAACAATGGAATTAACAAATTCAAAGGATATGCATCGCGTGGAGGGCGAATCTCCGTATGCGCCCACTTGTCGGGGCATCGGGGGGGCATTGTAATTGGGAGTGGGCCGAGATCCAATTAAGGCGCATACGGAGATTCGCCCTCCACTTTCTTGATCTGGTAAATATCTTTATCTCAGTAAAAATAACGAGGAGCCTACCATGCCGACGCATAAGCAGCAATTTTGTGGCGAATTTATTGGCACCTTCCTCCTGGTTTTTTTTGGATGCGGGAGCGTTTGCGCGGCGGTCACCACTGGGGCGCAAGTCGGTATATTTCAGGTAGCCATTATTTGGGGCCTGGGGATTGCCACTGCCATTTACCTGACGGGCGCGCTCAGCGGAGCCCACCTGAACCCGGCGGTGACCTTGGCTATTGTAGTTTATCGTGAACTCCCGTTGAAGAGGCTACCTTTATATTGGTCAGCGCAATTTTTGGGGGCATTTGCTGGGGCAGCAGTACTCTACTTATGTTTCTCCGAGGCGATAACTTCGTATGAAAAAGCTCACGCAATCGTTCGAGGTGGAACTGGAAGTGAGGCCACCGCCATGGTTTTTGGTGAATACTTCCCCAATCCAAGCGGGAAAGCATTATCGGAACATGTGGAGCCAGATATCTCCGTGGCACGAGCCTTTGGAGTCGAGTTCCTGGGCACAGCGATCCTTCTATTAGTTATCTTTGGTATTACCGACGATCAAAACCCCGAACGTCCGAGAGCCATCATAGGCCCTGCGATTGGATTGACGATCACCATGTTGATTTCATTGTTTGGCCCCCTCACCATGGCCTGTTTCAATCCAGCTCGTGATTTTGCCCCTAGATTATTCTCCAGCTGGGTGGGCTGGGGAAGGGTTCCATTCGAGGCTAACGGATGCGGTTGGCTAATCGTTTATATCCTTGCACCATTTTTTGGGGCTTTATTTGGGGGACTGATCTACACGGTATTTTTGAAACCCTGCTATCGCATAGAATCGGCATCACGAACGAAAGCTGGAGATCCCCTCTCAAGTCATCTGGATGGAACTTAGGGACTGATATGAATGGCGGAAACCTACGGTTTCCCTGGCTCCTAACGGAGCGCGGACAGGAATGTCCGCACTCCGTTTTAGATCGAAAATCATCCCAAAACATGTTGATCTTAACGCCACTCAGGACCGACATCAGTTCCTCGTATTTTCAAAAACATACGCAAAGATCGAACCTGGCGGCATTCCGTGTAGACTTCCACCGCTCTGCTCATTGACAATCATCGTACCGCCACTGACCACCGTGGCGGGCAGGTCCTTGGATTGAATGTCGACCTTCATCTCCTCAATGTTGGTCCAACGCGGATTACCGGTCAATGTGTGCACCGAAACCTTACCGGCACTGGTAAATGGCAAATGGATTGTCACCGGTGAATAACCATCACCGAAGTCAGTCCCATCATGGTTTCCATCCAGCTTGCGTGAAACCACGAAGACCGAGTATGTCAATGTATGCCGTAAATTTCGTCCTACGGGGAGTGGGAACTTACCATGATGACCAAGGGAAGAGTTATCCACTTGTGCCCGGAACACTCTATCAAAGATTTCCGAACCGCACAGACTTAGTCGAGGTTGATCCAGCCAGTGACTTTGCGGAGTTCTGGGTCGTAATAGATGGGGAAATTTATGAAAATTTACACGGCCTAGGGATTATCTCTCCATCGAGTGTTCTGGATACTGGCATCAATCAGCGTGTGGTTGAGGATTACGTAATGTTTCGGGATGCCTGCAGGTTCCCAACTCAAAAGATTTCCCATCACCGTCTTGTGGGAAAGGTGGTCGACTTTCTCAGCAATCTTTACGAACGATCCCAGTTGAAGGCCAGTGAAGGATACTGGCCAAGCGTGGTTCATGACGCAGCTCGACTGTTGGAAGAAAATTTTAAGGTACCGTGTCACTCTCCCGATGTTGCCAGGAAACTAGGGGTCTCCCACACATCACTCCGACGGGCTTTCCGAGAGCATTTTGGGATCTCTCCCGGAGATTATCGTCTCCGAAAAAGCATTGACGCCGCCTGCCAACTCCTGACCTACCACTCAATCAAGGAGACCTCCGATCTACTGGGATACTGCGATCCATTTGCTTTCTCGGTACAATTTAAAAAGCAGACTGGAACCTCCCCGTCCGATTTCAGACAGGGTCTAAGACAACGGGTGGGATCGCAACACTAATGGTACTTTTCAGAAGCCTTTAACCTGCGGGTAAAATGTCTATGGATTTTAGCTCAAATATCGCTAAACCTCTTATCCAGAACGGCGGATAGACCATCAATCCGATGTTTGCTCCAGCCAGTGGCAACCTCGATGGCAGTGAGTAACCATGGATTGGGGGTGACGGGTTGGAAGATCTCGTTCTCCGCCCGCCGTGAATATAGATAATAGTTCTCGGCAATCGCTAAAATCACATGAAGTCGCGTCGTTGTCGGATCGTCATGCACCAGGAAGTCATCGGAATGATGGGCCATGACGGCTTTGGTAATCGGGATGGGAACCGACCATGATCGAGTCATCGCCATCCCTAAAGAGGCATGATCGATTTCGCCCACTACCTCCTCCTCATTCGAAACCAGGCGATCTCGGGCCAATACACGAGGAACCAGTGTATTGTATTCAGAACTTCGATCCATGAGAATTGGGACGGCGCAATCATGGAAGAGTCCGACCATGTAAGCGTACCCGGCCAGATCCGGTTGGAATTGTCGGGCAATAACATCGCAGATCAGACCCATGCTCTCCGAATGCGCCCAGAACTGATCCATTTCACGACCGTGCCCTTCTAGGGTTTGACGGAGAGCCGAGGCTAAAATAGTCTGTTGAAACTGTATGCGTCCAAGGATTAGCAGCGCGTGATCGATCGATTCAATGGACTTCCGGCGCCGGAACAACGGGGAGTTGGCCACTTTAACGATCTTGGCACTTAGACTGACGTCCCGACGGATCAACTCACCAATCTTTCCGAAATCTATGTCCTCCTTGTTAAATTCCAGATTAATATCCTGCATGACCTTCGGCTGCGAAGGAATATTGATCGTCGCTGCAACTTCCTCAACCTTCGAACGCGGCTTCCATGCCCCATCCGTCTCTGTCGGCTGCTGAGGTGTGGTTTGCTCCATATTAGATATTTCTCACAGTCGACAGATAAGAGGAAGTGAATTTTTTAATGAAATCCAAAATGCATTATTGCCATGTAGAGCATGTTGACCGTGTAGAAAAGCC
>Ga0206919_1017_pt1 | contig 39176 bp, 30 predicted proteins | sample Alteio_BWOrgHeat_67_FD_152962 | JGI IMG/M metagenome (GOLD analysis project Ga0206919, IMG submission 152962) | Enriched cells from forest soil in Barre Woods Harvard Forest LTER site, Petersham, Massachusetts, United States -... | ecosystem: Environmental > Terrestrial > Soil > Temperate forest >... | reverse complement strand
ACGAAAAAGTGTTTGGCTGCGGCTCATCGTATGAGATACCCGAAACCGGGTCCATCAGGTATTTGCTGAAGTAATAAACATTATTGTCTTTATCGGCAATACGGATAATGCCTTTGGCGATCTTTAACGCCGACTGAATAGAACTGTACAGCCGTTTGCTGTCGTGGTGATCTACCATCAACCGATCCACCACGATATCAATATCATGTATTTTGTAACGGTCCACCTGCATCTTGGCTTCTACATCGGTGATGGCACCGTCTATGTAAACCTTCAGATAACCTTGTTTGCGTATCTGCTCGAACAATTCGCGGTAGTGGCCCTTACGTGCCTTTACCACCGGCGCCAGGATGTTTATGGGCTGCCCGTCGAAGCGTTCTGAAATGGTTTTTAATATCTGATCCTCGCTCATGCGCTCCATCTTCTCGCCGCTCACGTACGAGTATGCCTCGGCCGTGCGCGCATATAGCAAACGCATAAAATCGTAGATCTCTGTAATGGTACCCACCGTAGAGCGTGGGTTTTTGCTGGTTGTTTTTTGCTCGATGGCGATCACCGGGCTCAGCCCCGATACCTTATCTACATCCGGGCGTTCCATGCCGCCCATGAACTGGCGCGAATAGGCCGAAAATGTTTCCATGTAACGGCGCTGACCCTCGGCATAAATGGTATCAAAGGCCAGCGACGACTTGCCGCTGCCACTCAGGCCGGTGATGACCACCAGCTTGTTGCGCGGAAAAGAAACATCAATATTTTTTAAATTATGTACACGTGCACCGTAAACCTCTACTTCACTTTGCTCGCCCAGGTCTACCGGCTTGTCTTTTACTAACTCACTCATTTTGCTACAAATATAAGCAAAAATTAGGGCGGGTTTGTGATTAGAGATTGGTGATTAGGGAGTTGCCGGGAAAGATGACAAGCGGATTAAAATAAAGGATTTGTCTTTTCGATCCCCACGAAGTTGGGAGAGAAATCTTTTCAAGGCCATATGTCTAAATACTGCTTTTAAAAGATCTCTCTCTTCGTTCGAGATGACAAGCAGGGGAAAAAGTTTGCAAGTTAGCCCCTCCGTCACTCTACGAGCGCCACCTCTCCTTGAACCTCAAGGGGGGAGGCCGGGAGGAGGGCCAAAAGAGCGTTATTTCCTCCTCACCATTCCCTACTCACTACAAATGCTTATCACTCATAAAAAACTCCAGCTTGCCGCCATTCATAATATCGCTTTGGGTGATGTATAAATGATTAAGCGGCTTGCCGTTTAGCAGCATCTTTTGCACATAGACATTCTTGTCGCTTTGGTTGTGCACGTTAATGGTAAATTTCTTGCCGTTATCTAAATTGATCACTGCATGATCTACCGCAGGGCTACCTGTCATGAATTGGTCTGACGCCGGCGCGAAAGGATAAAAACCCATCGCTGTAAAAATGTACCAGGCGCTCATCTGGCCGGTGTCGTCGTTGCCACCGAGGCCATCAGGCGTGGGTTTGTACATTAATGGGAGTATCATGCGTACACGCTCCTGCGTTTTCCAGGGCTGATCGGTAAAGTCATAAAAGTAGGCTACGTGGTGCGACGGCTCATTGCCATGCACGTAGTTACCAATAATGCCATCGCGGGTAATGTCTTCTGTTTCGGCAAAATATTTATCAGGCAGGTTCATGGTAAAGAGCGAATCGAGATAACGCACAAAGCGGGTATTGCCGCCCATGAGTTTGATCAGGCCTTTCGGGTCCTGCGGGGCAAATAACGTGTAGTTCCACGAATTGCCCTCAATAAAACCCTGGTTTATGGTAGTAAGCGGATCGAACACCTTGCGGAAAGAACCATCGCTTTCTTTGGCGCGCATAAAGCCTACGGATGGGTCGTAAACGTTCTTATAATTCTGCGAACGCTTCATAAACTCGTTGTAAATATCTATGCGCCCCAGCTTTTTCGCCATCTGCGCAATGGCCCAGTCGTCAAAGGCGTATTCTAATGTCGATGAGACCGAATTACCGTTCTTATCATCCGGAATATAGCCCATATCCATATAATAACCGATGCCTTCATAATCGCGCTGACGGGCAGTGGTTACGCAGGCTTCCAATGCTTTTTTGGTATCGAAAGGTGCGTTGCCTTTTATCACGGCATCGGCAACCACCACCGCACTATGATAGCCGCTCATGCACCAGTTTTCGTTACCCGAGTTCACCCAGATTGGCAGCATATGCTCGGGACTTTGCTCAAAATGCACCAGCATGGAGTTTAACATATCGCCGTTGCGTTTTGGCTCGATGATATTAAACAGCGGATGCAAGGCGCGATAGGTATCCCACATGGAAAAAGTAGTGTAATTGGTAAAGCCGTTGGCCTTGTGCACGTTTTGATCTAAGCCTTTGTACTGGCCATCCACATCCATATAAATGGTAGGATTGATCATGGCGTGATACATGGAGGTATAGAAGTTGATCCTGGTGTCTTTGCTGCCTTCTATCTCTATTTTATGCAGTTCTTTTTCCCACGCGGCTTGCCCGGCGTTTTTCACTTTGTTAAAATCCCAGCCCGGTATTTCGGCTTTCATGTTGTTTAAGGCACCCGCCATACTTACCGGCGAGAGCGCAAATTTGATCTTGATCTTTTCGCCCTCTTCGGTCTTAAAATCGAAGTAGGTTCTTAACTGGCGCCCTGCAATTTCGGGGAAGTTGGCCACACGATTGAATTTACCCCAGAACCCGCCGTACACTTCGCGCTTGTCGTATTTTTTATAGCCATGGCTGATGAACGGCTTGGAAAACTTCATCGCAAAATATAGCGTACGTGTCCGTGCCCAGCCGCTGGTTTCGCGGTAACCGATGACGGTAGAGTCGTTCAGCACCCGCATATAGGTCCACACATTTTTATCCGGGTAGTTATAAATACCCGCCATCAGGTCGAGGATGATATGCGCGTTATCTGATTTTGGAAAAGTATATTGATGAAAGCCTACCCGCGTGCTGGTGGTCATTTCGGCAATGATGCCGTGGGCATCCAGTTTAACCTTGTAATAGTTGGGTTCGGCCACTTCGTTTTTATGCGAGAAAGCCGAGCGATAACCACTGCCTGGTTTATCCGCCTCACCGGGATTGAGCTTTAATGCGCCAACGGTCGGCATGATCAAAAAATCGCCCAGATCTGAGTGGCCGGTGCCGCTAAAATGCGTGTGACTAAAACCCACGATGGTCTTATCATCATACTGGTAACCAGCACAATATTTATATACATCGGGATTGTATTTGCCGTTTAGTTCGTAGCTGGGCGTGTCGGTTTCCGGGCTGAGCTGTACCATACCAAAGGGTACCGTCGCCCCTGGAAAGGTGTGTCCCATCCGCTGCGTACCAATGATGGGTTTGGCATACTGAATGAGATTGCTTTCTTTTTTTTGCGCAGAGGCGGTTAGGCTTGCTGCCATTAGTATTACAAGTGTATTTCTGAATTTCATCTTAGATGATGGGTTTTTGTATTTGCCATGGTGAGCCTGTCGAACCATGGTGTGCAAAGGCCCGCCCGCCAGTCTTCGACAGGCTCAGACTGACATCCTTTTATCTTCTATTTCTCTCTCGACAACGAATAAGGAACATCCTCATCCCTGATGCCGCGATTTTTATTCGGTTGCGCACTCATTTTTATATTGATCACGGCGCCTTTCATCAAACTGCTATGGCTCAGCCAGTTCTTATCGTACAAAGCCCCGTTATAGGTCATACTGCTGATGTATTTATTGGTTGCGCTATTATCCGGTGCATTGATCACCACTTTTTTACCGTTCTCTAAATTCAGCGTCATCTTTTTAAACAGCGGCGCACCCAATACATACTGGTCGCTGGCCGGGCAAACCGGGTAAAAACCCATGGCCGAGAATACATACCAGGCAGATGTTTGCCCGTTGTCCTCATCGCCGCAATAACCATCAGGCGTGGCCTTATACAGTTTGTTCATGGTTTCGCGGGCCCAGTATTGTGCCTTCCAGGGTTCGTTACCATAGCCGTACAGGTAGATCATGTGCTGTATAGGCTGATTGCCGTGCGCATACTGGCCCATGCCGGCAATCTGCATTTCGCGTATCTCGTGAATCACTTCTTTATAATAAGTGCTGTCAAAAATTGGCGGCAATGTAAAAACAGAATCCAGCTTGGCCACAAATTTCTTTTTACCGCCCATCAGGTCTATCAAACCCTGTATATCCTGGAAAACGCCCCAGGTATAATGCCAGCTATTACCCTCGGTAAAGGCATCGCCCCACTCAAACGGATTGAAAGGCGTTTCAAAACTGCCGTCTTTGTTCTTGCCGCGCATTAAACCTATCCGCGGGTCGAACAGGTTCTTATAATTCATTGCCCGCTTTTTGTACACGTCCGTTTCTTCTTTCGGCTTGCCCAATGCCACGCCCAATTTGTAAATGGCGAAGTCGTCATAAGCATATTCCAACGTACGGGCGGCATTTTCATTGATCTTTACATCATAGGGCACGTAACCTAAGGTGTTGTAGTATTTTACACCGGCACGGCCAACAGCGGTCATCGGGCCTTCGTTATTGGCGCCGTGCACTAAAGCATCATATAAAGTATTGATGTCATAACCACGCAGGCCCTTTAAGTAGGCTTCCGCCACTACCGAGGCCGAGTTATTCCCGATCATGATATTGGCATAGCCCGGGCTCGACCATTCGGGCAGCCAGCCGCCTTCTTTATAGTCGTTTACCAAACCCTCCTGCATTTCTTTGTTGATGGACGGGTACATCAAATTCAGGAAGGGATACAATGCCCGGAAGGTATCCCAGAAGCCGGTGCCGCCAAACATATAACCCGGCTCTATTTTGCCGTTGTACGGGCTAAAATGCACGATCTTATTTTCGGCATTGATCTCATACAATTTATTGGGGAAAAACAGCATGCGGTACAAGCAAGAATAAAATGTACGCTGCTGATCGATGCTGCCCCCTTCGATGGCGATATGGCTCAATGTTTTGTTCCAAACTGCCTTCGCTTTTTGTTCGGTGGCGTCGAAATTATCGTTTGCCAATTCGCGTTTCAGGTTCAGCTCTGCTTGTTCAAAACTGATGAACGATGACGATACCCGCAAATGCACTTTCTCGCCATTTTTAGTTTTAAAACCCACGATGCCCAGGCTATGGTCGCTTTGTACTTCGAGCGGGTCCAGTTGCTGCGGTTTTGTTCCGGCTACGCGCATGATGGCTTTTACCGATGTGTAAGTAAATGGTTTATCGCTGTAGATCACGAAGAAATCCTTCGAGTTTGGCATACGGCTTCGGGCGTAACGGGTGCTGTAGCCGATGATCTCATTTTTTTCGGGGATGATCTTGATGTACGAGCCCCGATCATAAGCATCCACCACAAAAAAAGAGCTGTCTGTTTTCGGGAAGGTAAACCTGAACTGCGCCGCGCGCTCGGTGGGCGTCATTTCGGTGGTTACGTCGGCATCTGCCAGGTAAACGCTATAATAATATGGATGTACGATCTCTGTCTTATGCGAAAACCAACTGGCGCGTTTAGCTTCCTCGTAAACCATGTGCTTAGTTACCGGCATGATAGAAAACACACCGTAATCATTCATCCACGGACTTGGCTGATGCGTTTGCTTAAACCCGCGGATTTTATCGGCATCATAAGTGTATTGCCAGCCATCGCCGTTCTTGCCGGTTTGCGGGGTCCAGGAGTTCATGCCCCAGGGGAGCGCTATATCAGGGTAAGTATTACCGTTTGACAGATCGACTTTTGATTGCGTGCCCATCAGTGGATTTACCAGGTCGGCCAGGTCGGGTGCTTTTTGACCATATGCAGTGATGGAAAATAATATGAGGTATCCAAAAAGAATTTGTTTCATGCCTGATTGGTCAATTTTTGCAATATTGATTTATTAATTCAGCAACTAAGTTAGTGGCGCCTAATTTTTTTGATGTGTTAAGATCATCACAAACCGTTTCGAATCGTTTTAACTGGATATTTGCCAATGCCCTATAACAATATGCAAATGAGTTGTCGGGACTTGACTGTATCGCTTGATTAATATCCTTCAGCGCCTCAGGATATTTTTTTGCTATGATATAGCCATATCCGCGATTATTGAGCAGATTGCCCTTCCATATAGGGTCTTTTACGAATCTTAATCCCTCGTCTGCATACTTTATGGCATCCAAATAATTCCCTTTTTGACCAGAGTAATAGGAAAGATTATTATAAATGTAAATATTTTGAGGATCGATCTTTAAAGCAGTGTATAAAATGCTCAAACAATCGTCGTATTCAGTTAACGAACCGTACATGTATGCCAAGGCTACATAATACCTAACATTTTTTGGATCGAGCTTTATTAGTTCTTGAAAATCTTTGATACCGGAAGCAAAGTCACCTATTTCCCTGTATATATCTGCTCGCAGTGCTAAAAGCCTGGAATAGGATGGGTCTGCCTTGTTTAGCTTTCCTAGTTTTGTCGAACATAATGAAATTGCTTCTGTAAAATGCTTTTCTGATCTAAGTTTTTGAGCATCATTATAAGGATCGCCCTGTGCAAAACCATGCAATGAAAAGAATAACAGTAAAAAATAAAAAAATAATTTACCGGGCATGTAGGTCAGTTAATAGATCAAGGGCTAATTTAACTATTTTGACAACTTTACACGCAGATTTTACCTGTATAAAAATTTCTCTTTATCTTTGTAGTCCATATTTTCCTGTGGTGTAATGGTAACACCTCTGATTCTGGTTCAGATGATCGTGGTTCGAGCCCATGCGGGAAAACGGTAAAAGCCCGGAGATGACCTTCAGGCTTTTTTTATGCCAGACTCGTCACATTAGGGTAGCCCCGATGGGGCATGGATATTTATCGATTATATTCTACAAACAGGCAGCTCCTACGGAGCAAGCATTTTACGTTATTCAATGAAATGAAGAAGATAGGGCGTTGTGGAGGGAAGCATTTTCTGACTTGACGTTATTCGCCTATCGGCTCATGAGATCGCTGCGCTTAGTTTGGTTACTTTTGGGTCAAGTCAAACGGCGTAGCCCTCTTGAGTTCCTTTAAAATAAACGAGTCACGAAAAAAGTAACAGCCTTAGCGGCAATTGAGCGTTACCGAACTTACAGGCCGCTTCAACATGCTTCTCCGTCAGCCGACGGACCAGCATGACAAAGCAAACTTGAGATTGCTTCGTTCCTCGCAATGACGTGTTGGGGAAGTGAACTACGCTCTCGCCATTTGCTCCAACGCATCTATCCATTTGGGAGCGTCGTTAAGGCTTTCTACCAACTGCACGTGCTCGCCGCCGAGATTTTTAAATTCGGCGCCATATTCTTCGGTTACTTCGTAAACGGTTTCAAGGCAGTCGGCAACAAAGGCAGGGCAGAATACCAGCAGGCGCTTTTTGCCTTCACGGGCCAGTTGGGTGACTACCTCGCTGGTGTAGGGCTGTACCCATGGGTCGCTGCCCAGGCGGGACTGGAAGCAGATGGTATATTTTTCTTTGGGGATATTTAGTTTTCCGGCGATCAGGCGCGCAGTATCATGCGATTGCGCCGAATAGCAGAACTTATTCGTATCATTTAAAGTATTGCAACAGCCGTCAACCTTTAAACAATAGTTATGGGTATGATCGCATTTTAGAATTTGCCGCTGCGGCAAACCATGAAAGCTGAACAGGATATGATCGTAAGTTTCGGGATCATACTTGCGGGCATTGTCGGCAAAAGTCTCGATCATCAGCTCGTTATCGTGAAACGAGTTCACGAAGGAAATATTCGGGATCGTAGGCCATTTACCTACCAGTTTCATCACCTTTTCCAACACCGATCCGGTACTCGCCGAGGCATATTGCGGGAACAGCGCGATCACCTTAATATCACCCACTAAGTTGGCTTTCAAACGATCAAGTGCCGCCTCAATGGTTGGGCTTTGGTAGCGCATGGCCAACTCTACCTGATATTCGTCGCCTAAACGTTCCTGTAATAGTTTATGCTGAAGAACGCTGTAATACAGTAAGGGCGAGCCGGTGGTATCGCTCCATATTTCCTGGTATAATTTGGCAGATTTCGGCGCCCGGAAGGGCACGATTATCCCCTTCACCAGGATGGTACGCATGGCATCGCCTACGTCTATGACGCGCGGGTCCATCAAAAACTCGTTCAGATATTTACGTACATCTGCCGTTTGGGGGCTATCGGGCGTACCCAGGTTCACCAATAAAATACCCTTTTTTGCCATAATTCAGGGCGCAAAAATAGCATTAAATTTTTTGTGGGATACGGCAGTGCCGCATTATTAGATTGCGCTGATACTAAACCTGACGTGCGGTCAATATTTTTCGAGCGCGGCCTTTACCTCTTCCATGAGCCACATAGGGGTGGAAGTGGCACCGGCAATGCCTATTTTATCGCCCGGCGAGAACATATTCGAATTCAATTCATCTACCGACGAGATAAAGAAAGTGTCGGGATTATGCTTGCGGCAAACCTCAAAAAGTACTTTACCATTCGACGATTTTACGCCCGATACAAACACTACCTTATCAAACTGGCGCACAAAAGCGGGCAGATCTTTATCACGGTTGGATACCTGGCGGCAAATGGTATCGTTGGCTTTCAGGTCGTAGCCGCGGGCGATCAGTTCGTCTTTTACTTTATAAAATTTCTCTACGCTTTTGGTGGTCTGGCTGTACAGCGTGATGTTATGCGGCAGCTCCACATCTTCTAACTCGGCAATATCCTGGAAAACGATCGCTTCGTCGTTTGTCTGCCCCTGTAAGCCTATCACCTCTGCATGGCCGTGTTTACCGAAGATCAATATCTTCTCATCGGCATCAAAAGAACCCTTGATACGGTTTTGCAGTTTCAATACCACCGGGCAGGAGGCATCGATGAGCGTAATGTTATTTTCTAAAGCGATTTTGTAAGTTTCGGGTGCTTCGCCGTGCGCGCGGATGAGCACCTTTTCATTTTGCAGATCTTTTAGCTGGCTGTGTTCAATAATGCGCAAGCCTTTGGCTTTGAGACGTTCTACCTCCTCGTCGTTATGAACAATATCGCCCAGGCAATACAGGTAGCCGTCTTCGGTTAAAATTTCTTCGGCCATATCAATGGCATAGACCACGCCAAAGCAAAAGCCCGAATCTTTATCAATAGTTACCTGCAAATTGTACGTGCCCATAAACACTGCAAATTTACAGTAAATTTATGAACGTTTTTGTCAAGTTTTATAGCGGATAGAAGCAACGAAAGTATAGTATTTGATGTAATAAGCGTAGTATCGTCCCCCAACATGACCCTTAAGAGCAATATTGGCTTTGTGCTGCGCGACCTGCGGCGTATATTTTCGCTGCTGCGTAACGCCGATCCGCGTGCCTCTGCTATTAATATGTTACTTCAATTGGTAATGGCGCTGTTGCCGGCCATCACGTTGTATATCATCAAGGCTTTGATAGATGCGCTGGTTAAAGGCGACAAGCGGTTTGACCAGGTAATCTATTTAGTACTGGCCTTTGGCGCTGCGCAGTTCCTGCTGGCGCTCGCCTCGCAATACGCGGCCTACATCAACACTATTTACCAGGAAACACTGACGGACCACCTCTCTGCCGAGGTGCTTAACAAAGCTATTGAGGTAGATTATGCCTATTACGAAAACCCGGCTTATCACGACACACTGCACCTGGCGCAATTGCAATCGCTTTACAAAGCGCCCGTATTGTTGAGCAATTTTAACGCCCTGCTATTGAGCAGCCTTTCGCTGGTATTTTTAACCGGGATATTCTTTACCATCAACTGGGTTTTTGCGCTGCTGTTCATCGGCCTTTCTTTTCCATTGGCGATGATCAAGTGGTATTCGGGTTATGCTTTATTGCGATTAGAACGCAAGTTCGCGCCGCTGGAACGCGAGGCCGGGCACCTGCATCACACGCTTACCAACGTTACCTACGCTAAAGAGGTGCGGGTATTTGGTTTCGGGCAGGCATTTATTAAAAAGTTCAATTTCATCCGCCGCAACATCCGCGATGCAAAACAAAAACTCAACGTGCGTTTTACGTTGTATAGTTTGCTGGCAGAGGCGATAGAGATCATTACCGTAACCATTATTTTTTTCTTCCTGGCGCGTAGCGCGTGGGATAAGGCTATTACCGTAGGCGTGTTCGTGATCTATATACAGGGTTTTCAGCGACTGCAAAGTAACTCCAAGAATTTTTTACAATCGGTGGTGCAGCTTTTTCAACAACGGCTGTTTTTGCAGGATCTTTTTGCCTTTTTCGATATGCCGCCAAGCCGCCGGTCGCGCAAGGCCGCGCAGCTGCCGCAAAACCATACCGGGCTATCCATGCAAAACGTATCGTTTACCTATCCCGGAACGGAAAAGCAAGTGCTGCACCATATTTATATGGATTGCGCACCCGGCCAGATCGTGGCCATTGTGGGCGAAAACGGCTCGGGCAAATCAACGCTGGTAAAATTGCTGGCCCGATTATATGAACTGCAATCGGGTAAAGTTACTATCGATAACAACGACCTGGACGACATCCCTGTTGAAGAATTCAGGGCACAATCGGTATTTCTTTTCCAGGATTTTGAGCGGTACTTTTTAACAGTAGAGGAAAATATCGCCCTGGGCCGTAATGCGATGTCTTCGGATGCGGGGCAAAGAGCAGCCAAATTATCCGGTGCGCATGATTTCATCAAAAAATTATCCAAAGGTTACGAAACCCGCATGGGGCGCTTGTTTGAGGGTAGCGAGCAGATCAGCGGCGGGCAATGGCAAAAGCTGGCATTAGCCCGGGTGTTTTATACTGATGCGCACCTGGTAGTATTAGATGAACCCACCAGCGCCTTAGATGCCGTTGCCGAATGGGAACTTTTTAAAAATGTGAAAGCCAACTTGGGCGATAAGATGTGCATCCTTATTACCCATCGCCTGTACAACCTCAAAATGGCCGACCGTATCTATGTAATGCAGGAAGGGCAAATAGTAGAACACGGCAGTTTTGACGAACTGGCCAACAAGGGCGGCGTATTCACTTCGCTCTATAACGCACAGAAATTATAGTCGTTGGTGTTTCGCGGTAATTGCAATAGCCGTTAAAATAGTTATTTTAGCTATCTCAAATATCTGATCCAATGACCCACCGTTACAAAAAATCAATGATGGCGGTTGCTTTTGCAGCAACGCTGGCCCTTTGCGCCTGGAGTATTAACCCGGCTAATGACCCTGTTTACAAAAACATCGACCCGTCTGTAAAACCGGGCGACGACTTCTTCCTGTACGCCAATGGCGGCTGGATAAAGCGCAACCCTATTCCGCCGGCTTATTCAAGCTGGGGCATTGGTAACGTGGTAGGCGACGAGATACAGGACCGCCTGAAAAAGATCGTGGAGAAAGCTGCTACAGCTAATGCGCCAAAAGGCTCGGCTACGCAGAAGATCGGTGATTTTTACACCAGCGGCTTAGATACGCTGACCATTGAGCGCGAAGGTATTGAGCCCATCCGCCCGATGCTGAACATGATCGACAACATTAAAGATACCAAAGACCTATTGCATGTAACTGCTTACCTGAGCACTTACGGCACCCGCAGCTTTATTGGCGCGGGCGTTGGCCAGGATGCCAAGAACAGCTCTAAAAATATTGTACAATTGCGCCAGGGCGGTATCGGCCTGCCAAACCGCGATTATTACTTCCGCACGGATAACCGCGTTACCCGGGTACGCGAGGATTACCGCACCAAACATTTGCCAACCATGCTCATGTTTACCGGCCTCGACAAAGAGAGCGCCACCCGCGCTGCCGAAAGTGCCTTTAAGATCGAAAAATTCTTTGCAGAGAACAACCGCAAGCTGGAAGATAACCGCGACCCGTATAAAAACTATAACAAAATGACGGTAGCCAAATTAGGTGAATTAACACCTGAAGTAAATTGGCCGGAATTTTTCAAGACACTGGAATTAAAAAATGTGGATTCGGTAATTGTGGCTCAGCCTGAATATTATGCTGCCGTTAATACTGCACTAAAAACCTATAGCATTGACGACTGGAAAGCCTATATGCGCTGGAAGCTCATTTCATCAAATGCAGGTTCTTTAAATAAAGCCATCGAGGACGAGAACTTCCGCTTTACCGGCACCGTGATCGGTGGCCGCAAGGAACAATTACCACGCTGGAAACGTGTATTGACCAATGAGAACGGCATTATGGGCGAGATATTGGGCCAGTTGTTTGTGAAGGAATATTTCTCGCTGCAAGCTAAGGCGCGTTATACCAAAATGGTGGAAGAAATGCGCATCGCTTATCGCGAGCATATTGAAAAGCTGGACTGGATGAGCCCGGCTACCAAGAAAAAAGCCATCATTAAGCTAAACGCCGTACACCCTAAAGTGGGCTACCCCGATAAATGGAAAGATTTTTCTACGCTGGTGATCGACCGTACTTCGTATGCAGGTAACGTGATCCGCGCCAGGCACTGGGCATATCAGAACAGCGTGGCACGTTTGGGCAAACCGGTAAATCACCAGGAATGGAACATGACGCCGCAAACCTACAATGCCAACTATAGTCCGTCAAATAACGAGATCACACTGCCTGCTGCGCAGTTCATTATTCCGGGTGTGAAAGATGCAGATGTGGATGATGCCGTAGCTTATGGCTATGCCGCCGCTTCTACCATCGGCCACGAAATTACCCACGGTTTTGACGACGAGGGCCGCCAGTTTGACGCAAAGGGTAACCTGCGCGCCTGGTGGACACCGGCAGATTCGGCTAAATTTACCAAACGTGCCAATATGCTGGCCGACCAGTTTAGCAGCTATGTGGTGTTAGACAGCCTGCACGTAAACGGCAAAGCAACCTTGGGCGAAAACATTGCCGACTTAGGCGGCATCGTGATAGGTATTACCGCTTTCAAAAAAACCGAGCAATACAAACGAGGCAAGCTCATTAACGGCTTAACGCCGATGCAGCGCTTCTTCCTGGGCTACGCTTTAGGCTGGCTGGGACATACCCGCAACGAGGCTTTGGCTAATCAGATATTGACAGACGTACACTCGCCCGGCTTTTTACGTGTGAATGGTCCGTTTACCGATGTGCCCGAGTTTTATACGGCCTTCCATATTAAACCCGGCGATAAGATGTACTTAGCGCCGGAGAAAAGGGTGAAGATCTGGTAGTTGTCCTGAACCGGGATTTATTGGATTAAGAGATTTGCAGGATAATATGCCATGTGCTTGTTATCCTGCACGTCATTGTGAGCGAAGCGTAACAATCTCGTAAGCAGGTTGTCATGCTGATCCGTTGACTGACGGAGAAGCATCTTGAAGCTAGATGACTGCCTTATTTTTATATGTTACTTTTGGCTTGACCCAAAAGTAACCAAAAGGTCAAGACAAAGGAATGCTGCCCATCGCGCCCTGTCGTTTTTTAACGCTTTCGAGGGATCTCGCTACGCTCGTCGAAAGCTAAAACGACATTCCCGCAAAACACCGGGCTCGCTCCTTTGTCGTTGGGCCAACGCTTTTTTTTGTAGCATCATTATGAGAGGATATTATCCTGTCACCAACAATTCGTTCAGCCTTTATTATTATTGATTAATTACCACAAGCGCGACGCCTGCGGCAGCGAGCTTTTTTTTCCCTGCTCTTCGAATTTGAAAAATGCTGGTTTTTGCAGTCAATAAGACCGTATCTTATTGATAATAAATGCATTATATGTATTCAGTACTTTCAAAGTACTGAATAATCGCCTGTTTTTACGTCACCCAAAAGGCAAAGTACTGGTAAAACAGGGCTTTTTTACGTCACCCTAAACGCGAAGTACTGAATAATCGGCATTTTTTTCGACACCCAAAAGGCAAAGTACTGGTTAAAATGTGTGCAATAAAATGAGCAACTTTGCATATGCCCTACGGAACGCTTTACCTGGTACCCGTGCCGCTGGCCGATGAAGCCGCGGCCAAATCGTTCACACCGTACCTCACTGATACCGTCAATCAGCTCAATGAGTATATCGTAGAAAATGAAAAGACGGCACGCCGGTTCTTAAAAGAAGCCGGGTTAAAAACACCGCAAAGTGAGTTGAAAATTCACGATTATGGCAAACACAACCGCGACAACCTGAAAGAGTTTTTTAGCGGATTATTAGCCGGCAAAAACGTTGGATTGATGAGTGAGGCGGGCTGCCCCGGCGTTGCCGATCCGGGTGCGGATATCGTGGCAGAGGCACATCGCAGAAACATAAAAGTGGTGCCGTTGGTGGGTCCGAGTTCTATACTGTTGGCCCTGATGGCATCAGGCTTTAGCGGACAAAGCTTCGCCTTTCATGGTTACCTGCCCATCGATAAGCTGCAGCGCGCCAGGCGCATTAAGGAGTTGGAAAACCAGTCGGAACGTTTCAGGCAAACGCAACTGTTCATTGAAACACCGTTCAGGAATAACCCGATGCTGGAAGAGATATTAAAAACTTGTCAGCCGAATACTCAATTATGCATCGCCTGCAACCTGACCGCTACCGACGAAATGGTGCAAACAAAACCGGTATCGGCCTGGCGTAACAATCCGCCCGATCTGCATAAAAAGCCAACCATTTTTATGTTGTCGCGTTCATCCTAAATGCAACTGAACGGGCAACATACCGATGTATTGATCGTAGGCGCGGGGCCGTCGGGCCTTATGATGGCGGCGCAGTTGCTGCGGTACGGTATCCAGCCTGTTATCATTGATTCAAGGCAAGGCCCAACCGATCAATCTAAAGCCCTGGCGGTGCAGGCGCGTTCATTAGAGATCTACCGGCAAATGGGCATAGTAGATAAAGCGCTCAAAGATGGCAAACCCGCCGAGGGCGTAACGTTCAATCAAAACGGACATAAGATAGATAGCTTTTCGGTAAAAAATATTGGTACGGGTGAAACGCCGTTCCCTTTTGTGTTCCTTTATCAGCAAAGCAAAAATGAACGGCTGCTGCTCGATTACTTAACCCGGCAATGCTGCCCGGTTTATTGGAATACGACTTTAGTGAGCCTGAAACCCGGCGCCGATAAAACGACAGCGATAGTAAATGACGGCAATGAAGATGCGATGCTCACCTGCCGGTACGTGGTAGGCGCCGATGGCGCCCATAGCGTGGTGCGTAAGCAATTGCAGATACCATTTAACGGTGATGTGTACGCGCAGGAGTTTTTCCTGGCGGATGTGGTGCTGGATAACCCCGAGTTAACAGACAGCTTCATCCAGCTTTACCTGCAGGACCGCGGCTTTACCGGGTTCTTCCCCATGCCTGAAAAGAATGGTTACCGCATCATTGGTAACCTGCCGGAAAAAGCTACTGATAACATCGCTGATCTGCAATTAGAAGATGTAGTACCCGCTATGAATGCCATTACCGGGTTGGATATACAGGTAATAAAAAACAACTGGTTCACTACCTATCGCCTGCATCACCGCATGGCCGACAGCTTTAGCAAACAACACTGTTTTTTGATCGGTGATGCGGCACATATCCATTCACCTGTGGGCGGGCAGGGCATGAACACGGGTTTGCAGGATGCCTACAACCTGGCGTGGAAAATGGCCTTTGTGATCAGCGGCCACATGAGCGAAAATATACTGGAAAGCTATGCTGCCGAGCGTATGCCCGTAGCACGCACCTTGCTGAGCACCACCGACCGCGCATTTAAGATCATCTTATCGAAAAACTGGTTCGTGTCGTTCTTTAAAAAACACCTGTTATCAAAAGTGTTGAAGTACGTTTGGAGCAAAGAGAGCTGGCGCGAAGAATTTTTCAAGCGGGTGTCGCAAATCGGCATCAGCTACCGCGATAGCCAGATCAACCTGCATTTAAGTAACGCAACCAAAGTAAAAGCGGGTGACCGGCTGCCCTATCTCAAGGTATTCGACGAAAAGAAACAGGAGGAAACCGACCTGCATGAATGGTGCGCCAAACCGGGTTTTACGCTCATTGTTTTAGGCAGCTTTAAAGAGCTGGACCTGTTCACCCTGGCCAAGTGGCTCAGTCAGCATTACCCGGGCCTGATCAACTTTTTCTACCTGCCGGCATCGGCTAAAAATCAGCCGGTGTTTGATGCGTTTGAAATTCCTAAAGGAAAAAAGAAAGCCATCATCGTGCGGCCGGATATGCACATCGGTTTTATAAATGATGTGGTGGCTATTGATATGATGGATAATTATCTCGTCAACGTACTTGGCCTCAAAAAGCAGTAAAAAACCTGCGTTGGGGTAAAGTATTAACCGTGGATGGTCTCGCTCTTGCCGTAACGCTGAATGACCCCGGCTTCATAAGCCAGGAACTCCTTCCAGCGGGCGTCCACGTCAATAGTTTGGGTGTATTTTTTTGCCAGGCGGATGAACAGGGTATAATGCCCGGCCTCGCTGATCATCAGTTCATGGTAGAATGCCGCTAATTGTTCATCGCCGATGTTTTCTGACAGCACTTTAAAGCGTTCGCAACTGCGGGCTTCTATCATAGCAGAAAATAGCAGGCGGTCTATTAATTGCATTTCGCGGCTACCGCCAACCGTGATGAATTTACGAAGCTCGTTCACATAGTTATCCTTGCGCTCCTTGCCCAGTTGATAACCGCGCTCAAGGATGATATTGTGCACGCGTTTAAAGTGATCGAGCTCTTCCTGGGCAAGCGCGATCATGTGCTGCACCAGTTCAGACAGGCCCGGGTTTTGCACCACTAAGGTAATGGCGTTACTGGCGGCCTTTTGCTCGCAAAAAGCATGGTCGGTCAATATCTCTTCGATGTTGCCCTCCACCACGTTCTTTACCCATGATGGGTCGGTGGGCAGTTGCAGTTTGAGAATGGTTTTTTCGCTCACGAAGTAAAGATAAACGTCTGAACCAGGATTCAGAGGATTAAAGGATTTTCTTGATGCGCATTGATACGACCGAGAAGGACTACTTCCCGTACAAATTCTTGCTTTCGATGAATTCAAGCACAGAATCGGGCACAAAGTATTGCACGTTCTTTTTCTCGGCGAGCGACTTGCGGATAAAGGTTGCCGAAAGTTCCATCAGCGGGGTCATGGTGATGGTAACGGAGGGATGCGAGGCCAGTTCGGCATTCTCATAACCCGGGCGCGGATAGACATAAATACGGTAGTCGCGCAGCAAAGTTTTGTAGTTCTTCCACTTGGGTAACGACACCAAATTATCCGATCCCATGATAATAGAAAATTCATGCTGCGGGTACTTTTCATGCAGATGGATAAGCGTATCGATGGTATAAGACGGCTGTGGTAATTTTAGTTCTACATCACTCACCTCGATCTTTTTATTGTTGTCCGTGGCCAGTTTAGCCATTTCAAGGCGGTCGTAGGTGTTGATAAGATCGCCATATTTTTTCAATGGGTTTTGGGGCGATACCACCAGCCAAACCTTATCGAGGTCGGTGTTATTAGCCAGGTAGTTGGCAATGATCAAATGCCCGGTGTGTATGGGATTAAAGGAACCGAAGAAAAGGCCTATTTTCATCTTTTGTCAGTTTGCATTATGCCGCCAGTTTTCAGTGTCCCAGTTTGCTACCGGCCGTTAATATTTTAACCTATCACCTTGCCAAGAAAATCCCTTACCATCTTTTCTGCTTCGGCGCAGGCTGTCTTCAGGTCATGATTTTTTAATATCACATCAAAACGGGGGGCATAGTCGAGTTCTTTGCCGGCTTTAATTACCCGTTCTTTTAATTTATCTACATCGTCGGTACCGCGGTCGGTCAGCCGTTCTATCAATACTTCCAGCGATGGCGGTTGAACAAATACCGCTAATGCCTGCCCATCGTATTTACGTTTCAGGTGCAGGCCGCCTTCTACGTCAATATCAAAAATCACCGACTTGCCGTTTGCCCAGATGCGATCAACCTCTTCGCGTAGCGTGCCATAAAAAAGACCGCTGTAAACTTCTTCAAACTCTACAAATTGCTTTTTGGCAATACGGTGCAGGAAGTCTTCCTTACTGATGAAGTAATAATCTTTACCATTCTTTTCGCTGCCGCGAGGCTCGCGGGTAGTGGCGGAGATGGAAAACTCAAGCTCGGGAATTTTCGACAGCAGGTGCCGCACTATAGTGGTTTTACCTGCCCCGGAGGGTGCCGAAAATATAATGAGTTTACCCGCTTGATCCATTTAGGATGGTTTATGCAACTATAAAACGTTTAACAATTGTTCTTTGATCTTTTCCAGTTCTTCCTTCATGCCCACTACCAGTTTTTGCATTTCGGCGTCATTGGCTTTCGAGCCGAGGGTATTGATCTCGCGGCCTATCTCCTGCGAAATGAAGCCCAGTTTCTTGCCATTAGCATCGGCATTAGCCAATGTCTCAATAAAATAATCGCAATGACTTTTCAGGCGTATCTTTTCTTCGGTAATATCAAGCTTATCAATATAATAGATCAGTTCCTGCTCAAAGCGATTCTGGTCTATAGCCTCCTTGCCTGCGGCATCAGCTAAATATTGATTTAGCCGTTCGCGGATAGCCGGTACGCGTTTGGGTTCTTCTACCTCTACCAGTTTCAGGTTTTGGAGGATGGTACCAATACGTTGTTTAATGTCCTGCTCCAATACATTACCCTCATCACTACGGAACTGCTGAAAGGCCGCCAGTGCCTGCTGAAAAGTTTTCTCTACGTTCTTCCATTCCTCTTCGGATACGGTTTCTTCGTCGTATTTTACTACTTCAGGCAAACCCAAAGCAAGCTGTAATAAATTGCCGGATGGTTCGCCTAATTCGGCACAAACTGCCTTCAATTGCGACAGGTAGTTCTTTAAAAGGGTGGTATCAATACCGGCCGCTTTTACAGACGAATCGGCCTGCTCCACCATGATGGAAAGATTGACTTTGCCGCGTTCTATCTGCTTGTTGCACTCATTACGCAGTTGAAATTCTTTTTCAGAAAATGCCTTGGGCAGGCGCAGTGTGAGTTCGAGGAATTTGCTGTTGAGCGATTTAACTTCGACGGTATATTTTGCATTACCCGAGTCAAAGCTGGCAATTCCATATCCGGTCATGGATTTTAACATGCGCAAAGATAGCAAACATTTTAAATGTGCGCTTTAAAAGCTATCCTGCTGCCGCACAACGCAATTCACTGCAATTTTTGCTATCTTGCGGCCATTAGTAAAAGCATTAGTGACATTCGGGGATTTTAATTTTAACGAACAACTGGCCGAGGGAATCGCCAGCATGGGGTACATCACCCCCACACCTATACAGGCGCAAGCCATTCCGGTGGTCTTACAGGGGCACGACCTCATTGCCTGCGCACAGACAGGCACGGGCAAAACGGCTGCTTTTCTGTTGCCGCTGCTCGAGCATATTCACAACCATCATAAAAACGTTACCCAGGCGCTTATTTTAACGCCTACCCGCGAGCTGGCGCAGCAGATAGACCAGCAAGCTGAAGGCTTATCCTACTTTACGGCCATTGGCTCGGTAGCGGTTTTTGGCGGCGGCGACGGCCATGTTTATGAGCAGCAACGCAAGGCTATTCAAAATAATGTAAATATTATTGTTGCTACGCCGGGGCGGCTGATCGCGCACCTTACTTCGGGTGTATTAAAATTGCAGGATGTACGCTATTTAGTGTTAGATGAGGCCGACCGTATGCTCGACATGGGTTTTTATGACGACATTATGCGCATTGTAGGCTATCTACCAAAAGAGCGGCAAACCTTGCTGTTCTCTGCTACCATGCCGAGCCGTATCCGCACGCTGGCAAAATCAGTTTTAAAAAATCCGGAGCAGATCAATATTGCACTATCACAACCTGCTGTGGGTATTGATCAGCAGATATACCGTGTACACGATCAGCAAAAAACACCGTTGGTGCTGCACCTGTTAAAACATGGCAACTATACCAGCGTGATCATGTTTGCTTCGCGGAAGGAGATCGTAAAATCACTGGCGCGCGAAATGAAATCCGCCAATATTAATTCGGCGGCTTTTCACTCAGATCTTGAGCAGCGCGAACGCGAAGAAATATTGCTCAGCTTTAAAAACAGGCAACTGCATGTTATTATAGGCACCGACGCGTTATCACGCGGTATTGATGTGGAGGGTATTGACCTGGTAATTAATTACGATGTGCCCGGCGATCCGGAAGATTATGTGCACCGCATTGGCCGTACCGCACGCGCCGAAACTACCGGCACCGCCATTACCTTTGTAAATCACCGCGACGAGCGCAGACTCAAAAGCATCGAAGAGCTTATCGACAAAAAGATCAAAGTAATGCCACCGCCCGAAGAATTGGCCGGTATCAAAGAAATACCATCGGCGCGTTCGCCACGAAACAACGATAACCGCAATAGCAAAGGGCGCGGCGGTCAGTGGAAAAAGAAGGGTGGCAATAACCGGCCAAAAACACAATAGATGAAGGATGAAGGCATTGCGACTTACAGGATTCTGGATGCTGTTTGTAATGGCAGCCTTCTCACAACCAAACAAAAAGCCATTTTCCGGCAACCCCATTTTCCCGGGCTGGTACGCCGATCCGGAGGCCAAAATATTCAACAAAGAATATTGGGTTTATCCAACTTATTCGGCCAAATACCGTGAGCAGGTTTTCATGGATGCTTTTTCCTCGCCCGACCTGGTGCACTGGACAAAACACCCGCGCGTGATCGATTCCAATTCCGTTCGCTGGGTAAAAAAAGCATTATGGGCACCCGCCGTTGCCGAAAATGGTGGTAAATATTACCTGTTCTTTGGTGCCAATGATATTCATGACGACACGAAAGAGATCGGAGGTATTGGTGTAGCCGTCGCCGACAAACCCCAAGGCCCGTTTAAAGATTTGTTAGGCAAACCGCTCATCGGTAAGATCATAAACGGTGCGCAGCCCATCGATCAGTTTGTATTTAAAGACGATGACGGCCAGTACTACATGATCTACGGCGGATGGAGCCATTGCAACATCGTAAAACTAAAAAAAGACTTTACCAGCTTGTTGCCTTTTGCCGATGGCGAAACTTATAAATCTATTACCCCCGAAGGCTATGTAGAGGGCCCGCTGATGTTTAAGCGCAAAGGCAAATATTACCTGATGTGGAGCGAAGGCGGCTGGACAGGTCCCGATTACCGCGTGGCTTACGCGATGGGTGATAGCCCGACCGGGCCGTTTAAACGCGCCGATATTATTTTGAAACAAGATATGAACATTGCTACCGGTGCCGGGCACAACTCCGTGATACAAATACCGTATACGGATGAATGGTACATCGTTTACCATCGCCGCCCCTTAGGCGAAACCGATGGCAATCATCGCGTAGTTTGCATTGATAAAATGTATTTTGATGCCGATGGGCATATCAAGCCCGTTAAAATTACCAATGAGGGAGTTGAGGCCAGAGTTTTAAACTAAGCATTGGCAGGATATTGCGCAGCGTCACCAATAAATCTAACCTCAGACAACCCCAACAAACAATTTCAGCGTAATAACTGTAATTAAAAATCAATATCACACTATGAAAAAGCTTATTCTATTATTTTCTTTTACGCTGATGGCGGCTTATGTTTTCGCGCAAAGCAACACCGCTAAAACAACCATGAGCAGCATGGCCTGCTGCGCTAAATCATCGGCTACGCAACAATTTGCGATGCTGGCATCCAGCAAAAAGTTTGTGATGTCGCACGGTACACCAAAGGCATTTCATTTTCAGAGCGCTATTGCCAAATCCATCACTTACAAAACCCCCGATGGTAAAGAATCGACCGCGCTGGAATGGAAAGCCAAACGGCCCACCAACAATTACCTGTTGGTGATCCACGAATACTGGGGCCTGAACGACTGGATCAAAAAAATATCAGAGCAGTTATATGACGACATCGGCGATGTGAACGTGATCGCGCTCGACTTGTACGACGGCAAGGTGGCCACTACGCAACAAGATGCGGGTAAGTACATGCAGGCTGTAAAAGAAGATCGCGCGCAAGCCATTATTAAAGGCGCTATTGAATATGCTGGTCCTAAGGCACATATTGCTACCATAGGATGGTGCTTTGGCGGTGGCTGGAGCCTGCAAGCCAGCTTACTGGCCGGCAAACAGGACGTAGCCTGCGTAATGTACTACGGCATGCCGGAAAAGAGCGTAGATCGTTTAAAAATGCTGAATGCAGATGTGCTGGGCAACTTCGCCAACAAGGATCAATGGATCAACACCAAAGTGGTGGCGCAGTTTGAAACCGATATGAAAGCAGCCGGAAAAAAATTATACCTGCACCAGTATGATGCCGATCATGCCTTTGCTAACCCCAGCAGCCCGAACTCGAATAACGAGGCTGCTAAACAAGCTTACGGCTACACGCTTGAATACCTGAAAGCACGGTTAAAATAAACAGGAAATATATAATCTAAAACGGGGCAGGCCATGGGCTTGCCCCGTTTTTTTGTAACATTGTGCAAATAATCCTCATTGCATCATATTGACCGCCGGTAATAAAAAACTGATCTCGTATTCCATTAAAGCCGCCATTTTGGTTTTAACGGCCTATTTTATCTACCACCAGGTTTTAAAAAAGGGACCTGATATCGCAAGGTTTGAAGAATTGCTGCGCCATATCGGCAGCCGGCAGGTAACCATTGTTATGTCGCTGGTTTTTTTGCTGATGCTCATCAACTGGCTGCTCGAAGCCATGAAGTGGCAATACCTTACCCGCAACCTGGAGCGTATTAGTTTCTGGAAGTCTATCGAATGTGTTTTCTGCGGATTGACCTGGGCCATTTTTACGCCTAACCGCCTGGGCGAATACGGCGGCCGTGTGATGTTCCTGGCACCGCGCAAGCGCGTTTATGGTGCGTTTGCCATGACGATAGGGCAATTTGGGCAGAACGTGATCACCAACGTGATGGGCACCATCGGTATATTATGGTTCACCGGGCGATTTCTGCATTGTAACGTATGGATATTGATCGGGCTCGTCATATTGGGGCTGGCTTATATGACCGTGTTCCTGGTATGCTTTTTCAATATAAAATGGCTGGTTTTCTTGCTCAATAAAATCCAATTCCTGCAAAGGTATCACCGCTTTTTTGATGTGATAGGCCGCTATAAGTTTGACGAGCTGCACCGCATTATCCTGTTTTGCCTGGCGCGGTTTATGGCATTTTCATGCCAGTACTATATCCTCATCAATATGTTCATTCCCGCTTTGCCGGCGCACCATATTTTGCTGCTGACGTTTATCGTGTTTTTTATCCAGTCGGCGCTGCCATCGTTGGATTTGATAGACGTAGCCGTGCGCAGCGCCACTGCCGCCACTGTTTTTAGTTACGTTACCAGCCAAACAATCGCGGTAATTGCGGTATTTAGTACCATATGGTTTATAAACCTGGTTATTCCTGCTATTTTAGGCATCGCATTCAATCTAAAGGTTAATTTTTTTGGTCGCAATACTTAGTATACTCAGTTTTTGCTTTACAGGCTTGTACCTGTTGACGCTGCTGTATCTTATTATCGGCTGGGCCAGGTTACGGGCACCAAAACCAAATGCGAATCCGCCTGCAACCAAAGTATCTATACTTATTGCTGCGCGAAACGAAGCCGAGCGCATTCATTTAACCATTGAAGATATTTTAGCGCAGGACTATCCCCGCGAACTCACCGAGATCATCATTGTAGATGATCACTCTACCGATCGTACCGCCGAGATCATCCGCAGTTACAGCGACCGCGGCGTACAACTCATCCGGCTGAACGAGGATAAGCCCCTCAATTCCTATAAAAAGAAAGCCATCGCCCGGGCTATCGACCGGTCTTCGGGCGAATTAATGGTGGCCACCGACGCTGATTGCCGCATGAGGCAGCAATGGCTTTCGTCGGTAGTGAGTTATTATGAAACGGAGCACCCCGTTATGATCTCTGCACCCGTGAGTTATTTTGAGGAGCATACCTTGTTCGAGAGCATGCAAACCTTAGAATTTGCTTACCTCATTGGCATGGGCGCCGGATTCATCGGCAACAAAAAAGCCTCTACCTGCAATGGCGCTAACCTGGCTTACCGTAAAGATGTTTTTTACGCCGTTGGCGGATTTTCAGGTATTGATGACCTCGCCTCCGGCGATGATGAATTGCTTTTACAAAAAGTAGCCGAGCGCTATCCCGGCCGCATCGGTTTTTTGAAAAAGCGTGAAGCAATTGTTTACACCCACGCCAAGCATACCCTGGAAGAATTTTTGCAGCAGCGCCGCCGCTGGGCGTCCAAATCAACCAAGTATAAAGACAAGCGGGTAGTGGCAATGGTGGTGGGTATCTGGCTGTTCAATGTATCGCTATTAGTCAATGCCATTCTTGGTGTTTTCTGGCCGTATTTTTTAAACGTTTTCTGGTGGCAGATTGGTTTGAAATTCTTGTTCGAGGTGGTGTTCCTGGTAGAGATCACCTCATTTTTTAAGCGCGTACATCTCGTCGTGTTGCTCATCCCTATTGAGCCAATTCATATTATCTACATGATCTACGTGGGCCTCATGGGCAACACCCGCAAATATCTGTGGAAGGGCAGGTTGGTGAAATGACAGTTTATTGGTAGCTAAAAGCATAATTGCCCTCAATCATAACTCCACCGGGGCAAGAGGCTTGCAGGTAGCCGGATAGCGTATTATGTTCATTTTTTTCTACTGAAAAAGCAATAATCGTGATAGTTCCAAAGTTGCCGGCGCCATGTATTGCTTCCATGGAAATGTCTTTAACATACTCGTGGCCTAAAGGAGATGTTGGCCGTAAACTTGCCCAATTCGCTTTGTTATGAACTCGCAATTCAACCTCCCTGCTGGTAAGCGCACCGAAACCAATCTTCCCGTTTAAATATATAGTGTGATCAGTAACCTGATAGGCGTGTAAAAACATATGTTGGTGGTTTTTACCGGAGATATGCATCAGCTCAAAAGCATTTTCAAGGGGTTGCAACTGTTCACTTGAAACAATTTTCAGAACATTCCTTTTTGCCGTGGAGGTTTTGTTGATACTAATGAATGATGTACAAAGGCTAATAAGTACCGCGCCAAGCGCTAAGAGAGAAAGCTTTTTCATACGAAGATATCTTGGTGAAACAATGCAAGTTATTGATTATTAATTCATAATCAATAGGCACATTTATTTACCCATTTGCCGGCTCACGTTTGCAGCGTGTGCTTGAAGATCGTTCTTATTGGTCTAACAGCTTCTTCTTTTGAGCATCGTATTCGGCTTGCGTTAATGCACCGCTGTCGAGCAAGTCTTTTAGCTTTTTCAGCTGATCGAATTTATCGCTTTGCTGCACAATAACCGGCGCATTGGGGTTTTGACAAGGCACTACTTCACAGGCCTGGATGGCATCGTCTATCATTAAATTGTAGTTGGTAATATTGCCGCCACCAACCACAAAATAATATTTCTCTATCCCTTTTATGCGTTCGGTTTTTATCTTCTTTATCACAACGGCGGTATTGGCATAACCGCGCCCTATGTTCAATTGATTGGGGCCCTTGCTGGCATCGTAAGTCATTACGGCGGCCCATCCACCCATTTGCAAATACAGGAATGTACCGGCCGGCGATGAACCACGGCCCAGGTGCACTGTATCGCCAATTTTATAGGTTACGCCATTAATGGCAGTATATTCTTTTTGAGCAAAGCAGTTAGCTGCAATGAACAGGGCTATAAAGGTTAATATAGGTTTCATGACAATTATGATGAAGTATAGATTGAAGTTAGGGATAAGTTTTTACACCAAAAAAGACTTAAAAGTCATTTTTGCCTCACTGTCGCATGTGATGGAAATTTTATATCTTACCATTACTAAAACAAACATCATGAAATTTCCAGCTTTTTTGGTAACAGGCATTTTGGCATTGATTTTAAACAATCAGCATGAAAAGCCTATGTTGTTAGATAACCAGCGCGGAACAGTCAAATGTGATGCGATCACTAACGACAGATTGATAGCTGATATACTGGACAACGATCTGGCTTACAAAAAACTGATAGACTTATATCATCCGAAGATTGTGAAGGAACAACGTGAACGGAATATTCATGACTCAAAGTATACTGACAAAATAATCACCTATTCCGCTAAGGGCGATTCGTTTACTTTTTATAAAGGCAACGGAACCTTTTTCTTAGTGGGATTAACTCTAACCTCGCCCAAATTGATCTTATTGCATAACATTCAAATCGGTTCAGACAAAAGTGTCCTAAAAGAAAAATTTAAAAAGCAAATGCTTAGCGATAAGGTCTGCCTGTCAGACCTGGAAGGAGGCAGTACATTTACCTTCGCTTTTAAAAACAACAAGTTAATACGAATTGAATTTATCGGGCTTGTTGATTAAAAAACTTCTTTAGTTAGTTTCTTTTCTTCACCTTGTCATAAAACCCGCCGTAGGCATTGGTGCGCACGGGTTCTTCTTTAAAGAAATCGCCGGGGAAACCTAACTCAATGGCGCTAACGTCATTCAGTCGTTTGATCTGCTCATCACTTAATTTAAAATTCAGTGTTTCCAGGTTATCCTTGACCTGATCTACTTTGGTGGCGCCCACAATAGGTATGCACGAAAAGCCCTGGCTCATGGTCCACTGCAGTGCCACATGGCTAGGCGATACACCGGCTTCTTCGGCAACTGCTACTACTTCTTTGGTTATTTTTTGCGCCCGCTCATTCCGCCGGTTGCTTTCGGGGGTGATACGGCCCTGTTCGCCGCGCATGTATTTTCCCGTCAATGCACCGCCGGCTAACGGCGCCCAGGGTGTAACGGTCATGTTAAAATGTTTGGCCATGGGTATCAGCTCACGCTCGGGGGTGCGCTGCAACAGGCTGTATTCAATTTGTAAGGCTATCAAACGGCTCCAGCCCATCAGTTCGGCTAAAGTATTTCCTTTGGCCACCACCCAGGCAGGCGTATCGCTAATGGCCGCATAATTGATCTTGCCCTGGCGCACCAGGTCGTCAAGGCCGCGCAATACTTCTTCAATAGGTGTCAGATCATCCCAGATGTGGAGGTATAAAATATCCAGGAAATCTGTTTTCAACCGGCGCAGGCTTTCTTCAACACTGCGCATCATATTTTTACGGTTATTGCCCGATGCGTTTGGGTTGGTGCTGTTATCCTTCAGCGTGTATTTGGTAGCCAGCACAAAAAAGTCGCGGTCATGGTGACTCATATATTCACCAATGATCTTTTCGCTGGTGCCCAGTTTATACATATTGGCCGTGTCGAGGAAATTGCCCCCCTCTGCAGCATAGGCATCCATAATATCGAAGCTGGTCTGCTTATCGGCGCCCCAGCCGTTCTCGGTACCAAAACCCATGGTGCCCAGGCACAGTTCAGAAACTTTAAGGCCCGAGGGGCCCAGTAATGTGTAATTCATAACGGATAGATAATAGTAATGATGCAGCTAAATTAGATCTTTTTAAGCACAACGGGCTCGTTCACCATATCATAAAGCTGCTTAAAAAATGTGTGCAGGGCTTTATACTCATCAACATAATAAACAGACCTTTTAGTAGAAACAGAGTAGTTGAACTCCAGGTAGCCATCCTTTTCACTTATCAAACGTTTAAAACTGATGCTTTTGTCGGGCATGTTCATTACAATGTTAGCAGGCAATGCATCTACCTTATATCCCAGCGGCAATTTAAAATGCCCGGTAATGTTGCAGACAGTATTATTATGCAGATCAATGTCTGTAGCCCTTGTTTCGCTTGTGAAAGGATTATCACTAAAAGGGGCAAACTGAGCAGGATTGAAATAAATATAATTCCCGTCTGAGGCGGATGACGTTCCGGTAAAGTTAAATTTCTGTTTTAAAGGTTCTTCATCTGTTGCCGGGCTGTCGAATTTAAGGTTGCTTATTTTAAAATCGTTCCCTTTTCCGGCCAGCAATGTCAAATAGTCTTTTTCATTGAGCTTATCATGTTTTCGCGCCATTTCGCTGCGCCAATAGCTGTAATAAGTGCCTGTAGTAGTACCACTTATTTTACCGGGCGCTATTTCTCCCTCCATGTTGATAGATTGCAGTGCCGGGATTTTACTTGTAATCGGGATAAACTGGCAATTCAGTCGCGTGGCTGTTTCCATATTTACCTTAATGCCATAACGATTAAGCAGATCTGCGGGTATTGTATTATACAGCGCATATTTATCAGAGGCATCCAGTACATAATATTTACTCGTATCTGCTGTAGGTAAGTAAACCACCGCTTTGTTTACCTCGCTCTCGTCGGCAATTACCGGGGTCAATGTGCCATTATCGGGGGTGCTCACCAGCATCATGTAGCATTTAATGTTGGCATCTGTCAATGTATTATATAATATCAGGTTTATCTGTCCCGAGTTGCCGATCTTGTCCTTCCAGGTACTTTTCAGGCTCAGTTCCCCGGGATACCAGCTGTCCTTATTGTTCCACTTCATGTTGCTCCTCACAAAGTTGAAGATATAGGCAATTTTTTCATCTTCGGTTTTATGCGCCAGGCTGTCTATATATTCACTCTTACTAATGGTACGCCTGTCCATTTCAAAGCCAAATGAGCTTTTCATGATGCGTTTGCATACGTCGAGCCAGCTATTTTTTATTACCACGGTACGTTCATCGGCAATAACTTGCTTTAGCTCAAACAACAGCCTTTGCACACCCAGGTCGCTTTGCATAGCATAAGGCTCATCGGCAATGGCCGGCACATTGGCCATCGCATAATTTCTCACCTGGTAAACATATTTGCCTTCAATGACGGAATCCTCCCGAGCAGAAAAAAAAGGCATCGTGCCTTTTTTAATGAGGCTGTACTTTAATTCACGGACGGCTTTAGTGTCAATTTCGCTGTAACGGGTGGGCATATCATGCTGAAAAGACCAATCGGGAATGAACAGGCCACTGATTTTTACCTTGAAAGTAAACTCAACAATGCTCCCTGGTTGCAGGGCCGGGTAAGTAAATATGACAGATCGCCTGTTTTTGGTAGGCTGCGTATTGTAAATGTCTTTAACGTCAACAGGCACCGTTACTGTTTTCCCATTTTCGTAGTTGATCGTCTGGGCTTTGATCTCCACTAATTTTTCATACCTGGGATTATATCTAAAACTACGATTGGCAATATCATACCCATTTGAGTTGAATATTTTAATGCGCTGATGTTGCGTTAGCACCACCGAGTCAAAACTGGCAACCACATCGGCTTTGTCAAACAATATCATAGCAGCGGCCTCTTTATCAAAGGCGCAATATTTCAGATGCAGATCGGCAGCGTCAACCTGGCCATAAGGCTGAACAACTTGTGAAAAACAACAGGTTGAGGCTGTTAAAAGCAGCAGGATGGCGAATAACGCTATTTTTTTCATTACGGATAACGGGTTTAAAATAGATAAATTTTCCTTATCTCTCAAGCGTCACGCTAAACATTTCGCCATGGCAAATTGTATATATATCCAGGTAAAACGATCATGAAAATCATCACACTGCATACGCCCGTTAATGGCGATCAGCTATTGGCTCATTTAACACAAAAACTTAACCCGCTATTTAAAGAGCAGCGACAGGAAGAAATACTTTTTAAGATTGAGAGGGTTGGCGACGCCATCGAAATTTCACAGCCTGAACTTTATGGAAGCGACATTTTGTTTAAGCTCGAAATAAAAGGAAAAGAACTTTGGATAACCCGCAATGAGCATTATACGGATGATGTAAACTCGCTCACGGTTGAATCAATCTTGAATAGTTTATTTGAAGACTTATCCGATGATCCGCGTGGTGTAGATCTGTTGCAAGAGGGATAATCTTCTTAACTGATTTTAGTCAGCTCCGAGCGAATGCCGCTGGCAATAAGATAGGCTTTTAATACCTGCCCGTTAGTATCTATCTTAAACTCTATCTGCCTGTCGGATGCATCACCATAAAAGAATTTCGTGGCCGATTCCGGCTTCAATTCAATATCGGGTGTACCGTCTTTGTGCCGGTAAAGTTTATTGTTATGAACAATCAACTGCATGGGTGAGGGTGTAAGATAATTACCCAGGTAAGCAGTAAATTTTTCGGGATCGAGTTTAATCTCAATATGTTTGTAGGGCAGTACCAGCTCTTTGTGAAACATGATATTCGTGAGGGCGATAGAAGTGCCGATAGCATCAGACTCATTATTCGATAAAACTTCGACAGTTATATCTGCCTCCTTATAGCGGGTAAGAATGGTGCGATAGCCCGGCCAGATGCCCTCGTGGGTAATGTAATTACCAAAAGCCGTTTTGCCCAACTCTTCGCCATAACCGTAATAAAGTTTTTGAGCAGTGTCAATCAGGGTGATGGGTGTCACCATGCTGTCGAGATCTGTTTTGTTCAATACCTTGCCGTTTTTAAGCGCCCTATCCCATTTCAGCAGATCGGCGGTGGTGCTGGCAACACTTTTATCGCCACTGGTGCCCGCCAGATAGTCCACCAGCTTGAAAGCGGCAACAGTATTGGCCGGCACATAGCGTTTCAAACTGTCAGACAGTGTAAAGCCATCCGCGTAATCTGGTATTCGTTCAATATGATCGGTAAGCGTAGTGTAAACACTGGAGCGTGTCATGTGCAGCGGTTTAAACATACGATTGGCTACAAATGCATTAAACGGCTGCCCCGCAACTTTTTCGACGATTGCCGCCAGCAATACATAAGCTGTATTTGAGTAATGGTATTTTACGCCAGGCTTAGAAAGCATTGGTGGTTTTTGTTCAGAGAGCAGCCTGATCAGATCGGCATTGTGCGCAATTTTGTTATGATCCCAGTACTTACCCATAAATAAAAAATAATCGGGCAGGCCGGAAGTATGCGTAAGCATTTGCCGGATGGTAACGTTATGATAGGGCAGTTCCGGGAAATATTGCCTGAGCGAGTCGGATAGGTTTAACTTATGCTGCTCCTTTAGCATCAGGATAGCCACCGCTGTAAATTGCTTGGAAACAGATGCCAGCGTAAAAACGGTATTGTTATCAAGTGGTTCTTTGGTATCGAGGTTTCGGTAACCAAACGGTTGCTGAAAAATTATCTTACCGTCCTTTGCCACCAGCACATTGCCGTTAAAGCCCAGCTTTTGAATGGCCAGCATATAATTGTTTAACCGTTTTGCAACTGTATCCTGCGCCTGCAAATGCAGCGATACACAAGCGGCTATAATGATAACGGCGGTGAGTTTATATTTCATTGTCTGTTAATTACAATGATAACGTGTAGCAGCGGGCTTTCGTTGCGCGGCAGGATTAAAAATTAACCGTTTATCCAGCTGAATTTGTATTCGAGCATGGGGTTCTTCATACGGTCTGCTACGCGCAGTAAACGATCCGGTAAAGCCATCAGGTAATCGCGGGCTTTTTCGCCTTGCTCGTTCAGGCCGTTCACTGCGCCGATGTGCCAGTCTTCTATGAGTTCTTTCAGGATATCTACGTAGTCAACCGCGGTATAAATACCCAGGCGTTGTGCCGCGTCAGTAAAGTGCCCGAAGGTTTGACCGATCTTGAGGCCTACTTCACGCAGGAAATGCGCGGGCATCACGATCTTTTTACGCATCATATCCTCAAAAGCCAGCATGGCTTCGTTAGGGTCTGTTTCAAATATTTTTTCAATAAAAAATTTATAGGCCTTTGCGTGGCGCGCCTCGTCTGACGCAATTACACCACACATTTTTGACAGCAAAGTATCGCCATCTTTTTTAGCCTGCGATGCTACCCTGCGATGCGAAACATTGGTTGCCAGTTCCTGGAAAGAGGTATAGATAAAGTTGCGGTAGGGATCATGGCCGGTGCCAATATCCAGGCCGTCGGCCAGCAGGTATTGGGTAGATATTTCCATCATGCGCATGTTGACGCGCCCGGTGAGGTACAAGTATTTGTTGAGCAGGTCGCCGTGGCGGTTTTCTTCGGCGGTCCAGGCGCGGGTCCATTTCATCCAGCCGCCCTGTTCATCTCTTGATACGCTATCCACCATGGTTAACCATGACTCATAACTGGGCAAGGCTTCTTCGGTAATGGTATCGCCAATTAAAACGGCTATCAGGTCGTATGATAAACCCTGCGCGCTTTCGCGCAGTTCTTTGATCTCGCTGTAAAAAGTCTCACGCGATGAGTCGGGCAAAAAGTCCGAGGGCTGCCAGATGGTATCAACCGGTTTCAGGTATTCATGCATTTTATCCAGCATGAATTTTTCTATATGGGTCATTACTTCCCGGCGTTGCTCCTCAAAGAATTTCATTTATTATAGTTTAAATACGGCGGCAATCGGCTGCTGCGTCACAAAGGTACTAAATATATATAAAATGCGTCACTTTCCGTCGTGATAGCCAATGGCTTCCTTCATGCAATCGGGTAACGTAGCTACCGATGGTTTTCCTTCAAATAGTGAAAAGTTGCTATTGTATTCCCATAATATACCCGGTATACCTAAGGTCTTTAAACTTTTTCGCACGGCCTTAATATAATTGCAGCGGCTGTCCGGGTCGGCATATTTATTATAAACGCCATACTCGCCGCATAGCAGGGGAACCTTGTACCCATCGGCCCATTTTTTCACTATAGTTAACTTCTGCAAAATCGCTTGTTCGTTGCCATCAAGCATATATTGATTGTAGTTAATTTCGCCGGTGGTGTTTTTTGCCTGTGGGTTAAGTGTGGGAATTTTTTCCGCACTATAAGGAAACGGTACCCCAATAGTGGCATCCTGCGGGCCTGCCCAGTCGGCTCCCTGGTGGGTAAATATAAAAGGTTCGTAAAAGTGAAAAGTATAAATGATGTTCTCATCAGACAGGCGCACAAAATGGCTGAGCTCGTAGATACTGTTTAGGTTGGCCGCGCCGACAATAAGGGTATGCTTTTTATCGATCTTGCGTATGGCCGTCACAATATTATAAGCGGCATCTTTCCAGGTTTGCGGGTTCATGTGGGGCGGCTCATTATAGATCTCGTACAACACATCGTCGGGATTAGTGCCGAGGTATCTTTTTGCAATAATTTCCCAGGTATTTATGATCTTTTTGGTTTCGTCATAGTAATTTCCATCATCCAATTCGCCATAGTGATAATCTAAAACCAATTTTAATCCGTAGGCATGGCACTGTTTAACAATGTCGTCTATCACCGTTAAAACTTTTTCGACAGGTATGTTATGCGATTGGAAATACTCGAACGCTACCGGCAGCCTGATACTTTTAAAGCCCAATTTTTTCATCAGTAAGAAATCTGATGTTTGCAAGGCATTGTCATTTAAAATATCTTTACTCCAGGTTTGTTCCAGCCATGACACACTAAGGCCGTTGTCAAGGCTTTTTGCACGCCTGAAAGCAATTTCGCGTTCCGTTTCAATGATTGGATTGCTTTTTGCATATAAACTGCTTGCCGCGTTAACCCGCAGTGTAAAAAGGCATGTGAAAATACAGATTGACAGGATTTGCTTATGTTTAGATTCTTTCACCTGCTTACATACAATTAAACAACAACATAGTACCTTATATAATTTAAGAAGCGAATAATGTTTATTCAAATCAGTAAGGAAGAGCTTTCGAGGGATCTGTTAAAAAAGGCCTGGTACCAAACCAATAACATTATCTGGACCATCCTGTTTTTATACCCGCTCATCAGCATTATCGACTTTATTTACATGCCCGATATATGGGTGCAGTTTTTAATTGTACGCATTATTACCATTCTTATAATATATACGCTTTACAATTTCTTCAGGCGCAAAGGCCTCAATTACCGCATTTTGCTGCACATCGCCTTTGTATTGTTATCGGCTACGTCGGCATTTATGTGCAACGTTGTAAATATAAACCAATTAACTATTTATTTCCTGGTTTACGCCGCCATTCTGCTGTTCTTTAACCTGCAGGTATTCTGGGAACCCATTAACTCTGTTATCGAATCGCTGGTAGCCATTGTGTTGCTGGCTATATTCTTTAATATCTTAAATCAAAACACGTTAGACCAATTTGTGTCAAACGGGGGCACGTTCTTTTTTATTGTAGCGGCGCTGTCATGTTTAATACCCAGTGCGCGATATAAAGTGATAGAGCGGGATGTGCGCAACCAGATACTGATCGAAAAATCCAACGATCAGCTCAAATCGCAAAACAGGGACATCGTTGAAAAAAATGAGATCATTGACCGCCAATACGAGCGACTGCTTAAAATGGATGAACAAAAGAACAGCTTCATCAATATTGCGGGCCACGATTTAAAAAATATCATCGGCTCTATCACGATGAGTAATAACATGATCAAAGAGGAGGAATACCGCCTGAGTACCGATCAGAAAGAGCTGGTAGACTACATCAGCGAATCGGCCGATAAGATGACGTACCTGCTTAACAAGTTGATGGATGTGAAAGAGATCGAGTCTCCTGAAATGAAATTCAAGATGGAGATATTTGATATTAATACCGAGGTGCGCCACATCTTCCGCGGGGTATCAGAAACCGCGCAGATGAAGAATATTCACCTTATTGATAATATACTTAAACTGCCTTTAAATGTGAGGTTAGATAAGGTATTTACCGGCCAGGTGTTTCAAAATCTATTGTCGAACGCTATCAAGTTTTCGCAAACTAATAACAACATTCGCGTAGTAACCAATTTGCAGCGCCAGAAGTTTGTATTCGAAATTATTGACGAGGGTATACCAATCGGGCAGGCGGAGCTGGACCAGATGTTCAATAAATTGAAAGCATTAAGCGAAGCATCTGATAGCCAGGAAAGCCGTTTGGGATTAGGCTTATCTATTGCTAAATTGATGACCGATGAAATGGGCGGCGAATTAACTTACCGCAGCGACGATAAGGGCAATTATTTTAGAGTAGAATTTAACGTAATAAATTAATCTTTGATACAGATGAATAGAATTTTAAGCTTTCTGGCTTTGGTGTTTTTGTTAAACACAGCTGCCTTAGCTCAAACAATGAACACGCTTACGTTTAAAGCGATGGGTTATGAAGACGATGCCATCGTCGGCCAATCGGGAAGCAGCGCCTATTATATTAAAGTGGGCCCTGAAGTTCAGTTGACAGGCAGCAAACTTACGCTGTTCTTCCAGCCATCGCAGGCGCTTATCCCGCAATTGTCATACATCAACGTTATCATCAATGACAAGGCTGCATACAGCAGCCGTTTAACCAAAGACTCTATCCAGTCGGTAACGTTAAATCTTTCAGCTGCCGACCTTTCAAGCGATAAGTTTCTCAAAATACAGGTAAAAACCGCGTTGGTAATTACAGAAGATAAGTGTAAGGATCTTGATAACCCCGCCATGTGGTTAAAGGTCAAGAATTTCTCGTTCCTGTCGCTGGTAAAAAGTAATGCCAACTTCTATAACAATGTAAACATCAGCAACAGTTTCGAGTCGATGAAGGCCATTGTGTATCCGTCAAACCCGACGCTGCACGATTTAAAAGCAGTCGCGTGGGCGTACTCCCGGTTAAAGAAGGCCGATGTTAAAAATATAGTCGTCTACGAAAATGGCAAGCAGCCCGATAGTATCCGCAGTTATATTATGGTGGGTAATATCAGCCACCTGCCGGCAGACAAGCGTGCATTGTTAAAAATAACGCCACAGCCAAGCCAGGGTTTGTTTTACCTGAGTAAATCTACCGCCAATATTATTGATACGGTGATACACCTGGTGCGCGTAAAAGATCAGCTGGTAGCGGTTAAAGCAGTCGCTCCGGCTACCGTGCCTGCCGAAATATTGTTTATTACCGGTGGCGATGACGCCGGTTATGAGAAAACAATTACCTCTTTGGGTAATATGAACATTCTCAACTCTACGTTCGGCGACTACTTACTGGTAACACAGGCAGAGAATGCCTTCTTTAAAACTGTCGATGAGAACCGTTCGCACTTGTCAATAAGGCAAATTGGCGGTACCACCAACTTCATGTCGGGTATTGGTAATTTAAAAAGTACCTACAACTTCAAGAATAGCGATTTTAGCTTTACGCCTAAAGAAGTAGAAATACGCATCATTGCCAACTACAGCAGTTTAGCGCAGGGCGACCGGGGGTATTTGAATATTTACCTCAACGGAATGCTCATAAACACCGAGAAGCTGGACGCTTCAGGCAAGGTAAATACATCGGTTACGATTAACCGCTACCAACACCACAAGTATAACACACTGGTTACCGAGTTCAGGTTTTACTCGAGCGGGGGTAACTGCCAGGCCAGCTTTAACGGTTTCTTTGCCGAGGTTGACGTAGATAAATCTTACCTCGAATCTAAAAATCCATTTATTACTAATGACCTGAGCTTTTATCAGTACCCGGAAGCATTTAACTCTGGTACTACCCGCATTGTGGTGAGCCGCAAATATGCAAACTACGCCGGCGCCGCCATGGGCGAAATTATTTACGAGTTGAACAACAATATCAATGCTAACAACTTCCCTGAGTTTATGTACTCAGACCAGATAGATAAAAACGAGTTGAAAAAGAGCAACATCATTGCCTTGTTATCGCACGATGATGATTTGATGAACAACTTTACCGATGCGCCCATCAAGTTCAATAAAGAGTTCCGGTTGTACAATAATGAACATAACAAGATCGTGTACTCGCTCTCCGATTCCGTCTCCAACGGTTTGGCGCAGATCTTCTACGGGCGAAGTAATACGGCGGTGCTGGTACTAACAGCCACGGGCAAAAACCTGGCGAATGCCTTTTTGGCGGCATCCAAATCAATTACAGAGCAGTTGTCAACGCTGTCGAGTAACGTAGCTATATCCGATGTAAACAACAATAAGTACCTGTTTAATATCAGCAAATCGAGCGAGAACCTCGAGTATGTAGACACCAAGAGTGTACTCACCCGTTTCTGGGAAACGTACAACCTCTACATATTGCTGGGCTTACTGGTACTCATCCTGTTGTCGTTCCTGTACATACGTGCTAAAGTTCAAAAATCGCAGGACTTGTTTAACGAGTAATTGCAGCGATTGGGTGAGTGAAACAGTGCCGGCAGCAAACTTATAATTTATGGCAACGGATATATCCATTCCCGAACTGCTTATCAGAGAAGGTTTTATTACCGAGGCTGATAAAGATAAGATCGATGATTTTTCATCCAGGTCTGGATTGTCTTTTATTAAGATAGCGCTCAACTTTGGGTATATCTCGCGCAAAAACTACGAACGCTGCATGGGCGGCGCGGGCTACACTTTTGCGCAGGTGCGCGGTGAGGCCTACGACGCAGCACTGCTGGCCAAAATAGAACTCAAATTTGTAGATAAGCATTTAGCGCTGCCGCTGCGGATAGACAAAGGCAGGGTAGTGGTGCTGATGGCCGACCCAAGCGACGAACTGTTTAAAGACTTTATACGCTTTGAGTTTGATAAAGAGCCCGAGGTTATTGTTTGCTCAGACCTGGACATTACCTGGATGAGCCATGTGCTGTTGGGTGAGAAATATGTAAAGTCGGCGGTTTTTGAGTTATTTAACCGCGACCCGGTTAGCTCGGCTTTGATCACCTTTACAAGCCAGCAGCTTATTTTTATTTTTTCGGTCATCGCCATCGTGGCTATCGGTATGGTATTGAACTTTAAGAATACTACCATCACCATCAACGTATTGTTAAGCTCATTCTTTGTAATTTCTATCATATTCAAATTATTCCTGGCGTTGGTAGGCTCGCGTTTTGAGCTGCACCAGGCTGTAACAAGGCAGGAAGTAAAGGATGTTATTGATGAGGAACTGCCCATCTATACCATTCACCTGCCGGTATATAAAGAGGATAAGCTTATCAAAAAACTCATCTGGAACCTGCAAAGTTTAGATTATCCCCGCGAGAAACTGGATATCAAACTATTGATCGAGGAGGATGACGACAAAACGTTGAACGCGGTACGCAACCTCGACTTCCCGGCTATTTTTGAGGTAATAGTGGTGCCCTTCCACATGCCAAAAACCAAACCCAAAGCGTGTAACTACGGCCTGCACTTTTCGCGCGGCAAATACCTCACTATTTACGATGCCGAGGATATTCCAGATACCGACCAGTTAAAAAAAGTGGTAGCTATGTTTGGCAAGCTGCCGGCCAACTATATCTGTATACAAAGCTCACTGAACTATTTTAACCGCAACGAGAACTTCCTGACCCGCATGTTCACGCTCGAGTATTCGTACTGGTTTGACTATATGCTGCCCGGGCTTGATACATTCGATATCCCGATTCCGCTGGGCGGCACCAGCAACCATTTTAAGTTTGAATACCTTGTAGAGTTGGGAGGGTGGGATCCGTTCAATGTAACAGAAGATGCCGACCTGGGAGTGCGCGCTTACGCCAAGGGCTATAAAGTAGCTATCATTAACTCAACCACTTACGAGGAAGCCAATAATGAACCCTTTAACTGGATACGCCAACGCTCCCGCTGGATAAAAGGCTACATGCAGAGTTATTTAGTACACATGCGTAACCCGGTTAAGCTGTGGAAAAAGATAGGCTGGAAAGGCTTTTTAGGCTTTAATTTCTTTATTGGAGCTACACCGGTTACCTTTTTGGTGTATCCGTTACTGCTGGCCATTTTCCTTTGTTATGTGATCTTCGACTTGTCATCCATTAAGGCATATTTCCCTGATTGGGTGTTGTTCATGTCTATATTTAACCTCATGGTGGGTAATATATTAATGATCTACGTGAACATGATGGCGGTATTTAAACGCCGCTATTACGAATTAATATTATTTGCTATTGCAAACCCTATCTACTGGCTGATGCATTCTATATCAGCCTATAAGGGGCTGTACCAGCTGATCGTAAAACCTTTTTACTGGGAAAAAACAAATCATGGTTTAAGTAAGGTGAATAACCCAACCAATATTGTTCAATGAAACTCATAAGGATATCTAGAACAAACACGCTGTTAATTATCACCGCTCTGCTGGCGATATATTACCTGGTTTGTGGTATCTATATGAATCATTTGGGCTACTACAATCCCGAGATGCTTTTTTATATAGAAAAAAGCCGGGTAGTATTTGAGGGTATCGGTAACAAGCTAAAGGTAATAGGTTTAACCTCGCCACTGCTGCCTTATTACGGCACGTTCATCTTTACACTGTTTGATTCTATCCTGGCGCCGGTAATTGCGTCGGCATTGGGCACAGCCGTATTGTTTTACATGCTGGCCGAGGCGCTCGCCAAACGTACACGTGACGATTTTTATCTCCTTATCCTGATG
>Ga0206919_1015_pt1 | contig 41567 bp, 40 predicted proteins | sample Alteio_BWOrgHeat_67_FD_152962 | JGI IMG/M metagenome (GOLD analysis project Ga0206919, IMG submission 152962) | Enriched cells from forest soil in Barre Woods Harvard Forest LTER site, Petersham, Massachusetts, United States -... | ecosystem: Environmental > Terrestrial > Soil > Temperate forest >... | reverse complement strand
TAGCGAAAGAAGGCGATACCTTAGCTATCGGTGCGCCTGTTGCCAGTATCGCTGAGGGCGTAGCGGCGCCAGCGCCTGTTGTTAAAGAAAGCACCCCGGTCGCTGCTACTGCTGTTGCCGAAACGAAGGCACAACCCACAGCTACCAATAATCCTGAAAAAGGCGCCGGCACCTCCGAAATTAAAGTACCGCCGGTAGGCGAATCAATAACAGAGGTAACGCTGTCGCGCTGGATCAAAAAAGACGGGGATGCCGTTGCGATGGATGAAGCCATTGCCGAATTAGAATCAGACAAAGCAACTTTTGAACTAACTGCCGATAAAGCAGGCACTTTAAAAACCCTGGCAAAAGAAGGCGATACATTAGTCATCGGTGCTCCTGTTGCCAGTATTACCGGAAGCGGTGCTGCTGCCCCCGCACCGCAAACTGCTTCTGCACCAGCGGCTACTCCTGCTGCATCAACTGATAAAAACTATGCATCTGGTACACCGTCACCTGCTGCTGCCAAAATATTAGCCGAAAAAGGCGTTGATCCTGCTGCTGTAAGCGGCACCGGCGTTGCGGGAAGGATCACTAAGGAAGACGCCGTTGGCGCGCAAGCACCTGCTCCAAAAGCGGTTGCATCTCCGTCACCAGTCGCAACACCGTCAACTCCTGCACCTGTTCCATCAATAGCAGGCGATAGAAGCGAAAGACGCGAAAAGATGTCTTCACTACGCAAGACTGTTGCTAAACGCCTGGTGAGTGTAAAGAATGAAACCGCGATGCTGACCACTTTTAATGAAGTGGATATGTCGCCCATCATGGAGTTACGCGCTAAATACAAAGACAAGTTCAAAGAAAAATACGGCATTGGCTTAGGCTTTATGTCGTTCTTTACCAAAGCCGTAACCGAAGCGCTAAAAGAATGGCCTTCTATTGGCGCGCGGATTGATGGAGAAGAAGTTGTTTATAGTAATTACGCGGATATCTCTATCGCCGTATCTGCGCCAAAAGGTTTGGTAGTGCCTGTATTACGTAATGCTGATACGCTGAGCCTGGCCGATATTGAAAAAGGTATTGCTGCACTTGCCGCTAAGGCCCGCGACAACAAGTTAAGCATTGAAGAAATGACCGGTGGTACCTTCACCATTACTAATGGCGGGGTGTTTGGTTCTATGATGTCGACCCCGATATTAAACTCGCCGCAATCGGCTATTTTGGGTATGCACAATATTATTGAGCGACCGGTGGCTGTTAACGGGCAAGTAGTTATTCGCCCGATGATGTACGTAGCCATGTCTTACGATCACCGCATTGTGGATGGCCGCGAGTCGGTTAGCTTCCTGGTACGTGTAAAGCAGTTGCTTGAAGACCCTGCAAGATTGCTGTTAGGCGTTTAAAATTTTCCGCATGCTCAAAGCCAGCCAGATAGCCGCCAAGGTCGCGACCCGCTTGTTTTTTATTTTGGTATTGGTAGCTGCCTTTCCTTTTATGGGCGACGGTGGCCACAAGCTTGATAACATCTACCTCACCACGCCGCATAAATGGATATTGATATTCCCCTGCACATTGCTGTTAGGCTTTGCGACGCTATTGGTGTATTGCACCATTAAAAAGTATAAAGAAGTAGAATATAACTGGCTGCTGGTACTCAATACTGCCATCTTATTAGCCTACGGTATCACGGTTTACGTAAGGATATGGCATTTGATCGGACCTCAGGGATAGATAAAGGTAGCTGTCTGCTTCAAGCTTTCCGCGTCCGGCTTATTCCGTTTTCATCTTCTTCTCGGCTGCTTTCTTGAATTCATAATCGCCGCCTAAAAGAAATCCCCAGGGCTTGAGTGCTTCTATGCGGTCAAAAATAATTTTGAAGATGGCGATCATCGGTATAGAGAGAAACATGCCGGATAGTCCCCAGATCATTTCACCGAGTATGATCCCCAAAAAAGTAATGAGTGCATTTAAACGCACTTTAGAACCTACAATGGTTGGCAATAACACGTTCGAGTCGACGGCGTGGATACAGACCACACTAATACCCACCCAAACCGCATCGCCTACGGCGCCTGTCGCAAAGGTGATCAATACGCTGAGGAAAAGAGCGGTAAATATACCCAGGTAGGGGATGATGTTGAACAAGCCGACAATAATACCCAGCAACGCGGCGTATTTAATGCCGATGATCCAGAACGCCGTACAAGCGACGGAAGCCACTACTACCATCTCAATGAGTAAACCTAAAATATACTGCCGTAAAATAAGCTGAATATTCTCTACGATATCATGAACAACGGGCTCATTATGATGCCTGAAAACCCGCAATACGAAGGTGAAAAGTAATTTACGGTAGAACAGGATAAAGAAAGTGAAGATCATGATGAACACGTAGAACAGCATCAATGACGATACCGCCCCGAACGTGGTACCTACCACTTCTGTGCCTGACGCCATGATCTTTTTGGCGGTGTCGTGCAGATAACTTGCTTGTCGTTGCAGATCGATATGGAAGGTATCTTCTACCCAGCCTTCCAGGTTATTTACAGACTGGCCCACCTGCTTTTGCAATTGCGGCCAATCGCTGGTAAGCTTTGATATTTGCGTGCCTACCAGGTACAAAATCCCGCCCACAAATGATATCAGTAAAACAATTGACAATAACGATGAAATACTGCGTGGAAGTTTAAGCTTCCGTTCCAGGAACCCGGATACAGGTAGCAATAGGATGGCAAATAAAAAGCCGAATACGAGCGGGTCGAGTATTTCCTTGCCTTGCACGATGAGAAAACCCAACGATAACAAACCGACCATTACCAATGATAAGCGTTCGTAAAAAGGAGCGTCAAGTTTTTTAGGGGTCATAGATCAGTGTTTGGGTAACAATGCAAGTATTAACATGTTTGAATATACTACAATATGTTGAATATTAGCTTTTTGTTATACGCTCCAGTACCTCGCGAATGTAGTGATCCATTATTTGCGCAGGTTGCTCACTGAAAACATGCGTTGCCCTGTTAGCCAGTATGATGTTAAATGATATTGCCTGGTGGCCTAAAACGGTTGCCAGGCCATAAATGCCCGCTGTTTCCATTTCGAGGTTGGTAATGCGATGACCGCGCGAATTAAAATTTTGAATAATATCCATCAGGTCGGGCATTTTTACGTTTGCTCTTACTTGCCGGCCCTGTGGCGCGTAAAAGCCGGGCGCGGTTATAGTGATGCCCTTTGAAAGGCCATTTCCCAGTCTCTCCAATAAACTTTTACCTGCAGCAGCAAAGTAGGGCGATACACTATAACTATCGGGGAATGCAGCTTTAAATTGCGCAAGCAATTGACTCTCATCTGTATTTAATTCCTGCTGATAATAGTGCATAAGCGGGTCCAAACCAAAAGCCGCTTCCGAAACCAGTAAACTATCCACCGCGATATCCTTTTGTACCGCTCCCGAAGTGCCGATGCGAATGATATCTAATTGCTTTAACTCCCTGTTTGGAATGCGGGTATCGAAATCAATATTTACCAGTGCATCCAGTTCGTTCAATACGATGTCTATGTTATCGGTACCGATGCCGGTAGAGAGAACGGTGATGCGCTTTTTACCGATGCGGCCCGTATGCGTAACAAATTCACGCTTGGCCTTTTTTAGTTCTATTTCATCAAAATATTTGCTGATGCTCTCTACACGGTCCTGGTCACCTACGGTTATTACCGTGTCTGCCACTTCACCGGGTAAAAGATTTAAATGATAGGCGCTGCCATCAGCGTTTAGTATGAGGTCTGTTTCTGATATCCTGTTCATCACCGGCAAATGTAAACTACTTGTTTATAAAATAAAACCTGCCGCGTTTTTGTGTGTATAATAAATATTATTTACCTGTAATAATAAACATCATGGCAAAGTATTCAGAAAAGGCTGGTGAAAAAGTAGAAAAAACCATGCACGAAATGAAAGAAGGCAAGCTGAAAAGTGGCAGCGGTAAAAAAGTAACAAGCAGAAAGCAGGCTATAGCCATCGGCTTATCCGAAGCGCGCAAAGAGGGCGCCAAAGTGCCTAAAAAGAAAAGCTGATTTTTCGGGATCATTAAATCACTTCTGCAACCACAAACGTACTGCCGCCAACGAAGATAAGATCGCTGGCATAGGCGTTTTCGCGCGCTGCTTCCAATGCGTCCTTTACAGAAGGATAGCTGCTGCCGTATAAGCGGTGACTGGCACCCTGTTCTTTTAGATCATCTGCATCCAGGCCACGCGGAATATCAGGTTTGCAGAAGTAATAAATGGCCTTGGTAGGCATCATGTATAAGATCTTGCTGATGTCTTTATCGTTCACCATACCGATCACCATGTGCAGGCGCTCGTATTTTACCATCGAGATATTTTTTAATACCTCGCGGATGCCCTCGGGATTGTGACCCGTATCGCAAACGGTTAACGGTTCATGCCCAATAATATCCCAGCGGCCGCGTAGCCCCGTCAACGGTTTTACTTGTTTAAGCGCCATTTGTACGTGCACGTCGGTTACCAAAAAGCGGTTTTGCCTGAGTTTTGTTACCGCCGATAGCACCGTCTTTATATTTTTAAGCTGATAAGTACCGGTAAGATCGAGTTGAATGTGTTGCACCGGCCGCGTAGAAGTTTGCGGGAAAACGACGAGACTCAATGAGTCAACATAGTTTTTATCGATACCTGACTCTATCTCTACTTCCCATTCGTCTGAAGCAAAGCTGATCGGCGCATTTTCTATCTCCGCTTTTTGCTTGAAAACATCCGCTACTTCGCTTTGGTACTCGCCAATAATAATGGGTGTATTTTTTTTGATAATACCCGCTTTCTCTGCGGCGATCAGTTGCAAAGTATCCCCTAAAATATTCATGTGATCCCAGCCAATATTGGTGATGATGGAAAATAAAGGACTGATCACATTGGTAGAATCCAGCCGTCCGCCTAAGCCTACCTCGATAATGGCAATATCTACTTCTTCCTTTGCAAACGTATCAAATGCTAAAGCGACGCTCATTTCAAAAAAAGAAGGTTTAATAGCTTCAAAATCCGGTTGGTATTGTTCCACAAAATCGATCACACGCTGCTCGCTGATCATTTCACCATCAATGCGGATACGCTCTCGAAAATCTTTTAGATGTGGTGAGGTGTACAACCCGGTTTTATAACCGGCCATCTGCAGCACAGCCGCCAGCATGTGCGAGGTGGAACCTTTACCGTTAGTGCCGCCAATATGTATGCTTTTAAATTTATGCTGCGGATTATCTAAAAGCTCGCACAACGCAATGGTATTATCCAGGTTTGCTTTGTAAGCAGATGAACCCACGCGGGTAAACATGGGTAGATGGGTGTATAAATAATCGATGGTTTGCTGGTAATTCATGCGGCTGCCACAAATCTAAAAACTATGCCGCATTAACGTTCGTAAAAATTAGTCTACGTTGAAAATAAAGGTCATTTCGCCTTTTTGATTACCGCTGGCTGCGGTTTTGGAAACAAAATGTGAATTCTTTATGGCCTCCAGGCAGTTTTGAACCAGGTCCAAGGACGCATGGCTCTTATTGCGATTACTGTGTGCTTCCAGCACGTTGCCGTTTTCGTCGATGGTGAAATCTACCACTACTGTTCCGGGCACGCGATGCGGGTTTTTTGGTTGCGGTTGAGATACAAAGCTCCAGTTTGGCAGGTTTAACCCATTCCCCGACCCGCCGGGCCCGTAATTGTTACTCAATGTCGAACCATTGGGGCTGCCCTGGTTACCCGGTTTATCAGTAGTGCCGTCACCATTGCCGGTGCCTTTATTAGTGTTGCCTTTAAACAGTGCCGCCTGGTTAACCACATGTTTAGGCTCGGGTTTATCAGCAGGTGCCGCAACTGCGGTGGTCGATTTCTTAGCTTTGTCCGCTACTTCGGGCGCGTCTTCAGTATTCTGTGTAACTACTTTTTTGTCGCTGCTCTCGGTTTTGGTTTTTTCCTCGGTAGGGGTGCTTGGCGTTACTTTTTGCGGCTGTGTATGGTTAGCTTTTGGTGAAACAGAAGGTTCTTCGGTGCTGGTTACGTCTTTGCCCGAACCCTCGTCAGTAGTACCATAGTTAACCAATATGCCGCCAACGCCATCTACTTGTTTAGGCGGATTGGTAAGAATAATAAACCAGCACAAACCAATAATAAACCCCAGGATAATGCCTGTAGCTAAAAATGCTTTGGGATAATTATTTTCTTCCTCGTAGGTCATTGTAGTCATTGGTCATTAGTCAATGGTCATTGGTGAATTTTAGATGTTTCAACTAATCACTATTCACCACTCACTATTCACTACTTCGGTTCCGTAGCCAGAACCAGTTTAATATTCAATTTCTGCGCCACATCCATCACCTGTACCACGTCCTGTATGGCAACTGTTTTATCAACATACAATACAATGGTGAGTTCGGTTGCCAGTTTTTTGTAGGATGCCAGGGCGTTAGACAAACCCGTAACCGGCACCTCTTTCCGGTCGACGTAGTATTTTAAATCCCTGGTAATAGATACCACGATGGTTTTTTTTGATACCGCCTTGCCGCTTGATGATTTTGGCAGCATCAGTTTGATCACGTTCGGATTGGTAACCGTCGACGCGATCAAAAAGAACAACAGCAGGAAGAACATGATGTCGTTCATGGCTGAAGTGTGTACCTCTGCCGATGCGCCTCTATGTCTTTTTCTCAGGTTCATTTGCTGGGTTCTTCTAAGAGGTCAATAAATTCAATCGCGTCGGTCTCCAGTTTCAGGATCACTTTATCTACCATCATATTAAGAATATGATAGCACACATAAGCCACGATACCCACAAACAAGCCTGCTGCCGATGTCACCATCTTTACATACAAACCGCCTGATATAACACCCATGCTGATGTTATCTGTTTGCGATATATCATAAAATATTTTGATAACCCCGGCTATGGTACCCAGGAAGCCAAACATAGGCGCTATACCCGCCACAATACCCAAAATGCCGATATTCTTTTCCAGTTTAGCTACCTCCAGCTTACCCACATTCTCGATAGCGCCTTCAATATCCTTTATAGGGCGGCCGATACGTAACAAGCCCTTTTGCAGCATACGGCCCAACGGCGAATTACTGTTACGGCAAATAGCGATTGCCGATTGCAGGTTACCGGAGTGAATACTCTCGCGAACCTGGATCATTAAATGCGATTCGTCTTTTGATGCCTTGCGGATGGTAAAATAACGCTCAAAGAAAATAACCAGTCCTAAAACCGCCAGGATGCCGATGGGCAACATTACCCAACCACCTTTTACCAGCAACTCGCCAAAGTGCATTTCATGTTGGGCAACGGGTGCGGGTTGTAAAGCGTGGTTAGCGGTGTCGAGTAGTTTGTGGGCCGTATCGGCTGCAACGGTTTGCAAAAATAGTAATGTCATTTTCTTGGGTTAATTTGATTTAAGTAGGCCTCTGAAAACCCTTTGCTTTTAAGGGCGTTAGCTGCTTTTTCGGCTTCGGGATTGGTAGCATACGCACCCGTCGCCACATATATTTGTCCGTTATGTTTATAATTAGGCGCAATAAACGCGTCTATACCTTTCTTTTTCAATGCAGCCATCGTTGCAGTAGCGTCAACATCGCTTGTCGCATTTTTAGCAATAGCAAACCACGTTTTTCCAGGAGTAACGGTGATCGGTGTCAGATCGCCTGTACCAACTGTTGGAGTAGCCGCCGGAACAGCCTCCTGTTTTATCACTTCCGTCTTCGTCTTTTTTGTTTCAATTACAGGCGGCGTTTTAGATGCACTTTTGGCGTTGGCTTTCTTAGTGGCTTCCTCTAATGCTTTTTTGTCGGCTGCGTCTTTAGCTTGTTGTGCTGCCAGTTGCTTTGCCGCCAAAGCCTGCAATTCCTTATCGCTCGGTTGTTTAACGGTGGTGGTAATCGTTTTATTTTCTTTAACAACGGTTTCAGTCGGTTTTGTCTTATTGGGCTTCACTGTCGCCCCCGTTTTTACATCTGTAGTTTTAGCAGGCGGGTTCGCCGGATTATTAGCGGGAGGTAACGGCGTTGCTTTGGCAATGCTATCCACTTTTTTTGTACTGTCAGCCTTCGCAGAATCAACACGTGCCGGCATAATCGCCTCCATTTCTTGTTTTTTGGGCTTGGCAGCAGCTTTAATAGCGGCCGTGGTTTGTGCGTTTGATTTCTTAAAAATGGAGCGCAACTTCTCAAACTTATCCGGTGCGTATTTATACAGTCCCAAAACACCTAAGGCCAAAACTAAGATCAGCGCCAGTAGCACAATACGCCCTACCGGGCTTTTGTGCTCTTCTTCGGCCTCTGCCTCTTCGTCCAGACTAAAATCCTGCTGCGGAATCAGCGACTCGTACGGCGGTGGATTGATCGGCCTCACTGGAGTGTCGGACTGCGGTGTATTAATATGAAAGGTATTCTCTGTAGTAAATGGTGGTGGCGTATTAGTTACAGGCGCCTGTCCAACGCGGGTAATGTTTACCGGCTGATAGCCAAAGAAAGCAGAATCATTGGCCAATTGCTGCGCGGGCCTGAACATCAAACGACCTTGCTCGGTATAGAATGAACCAAGATTCGCTACAGGCACATCCTTTACAAGTGCGTCTTCTTTTAGCGTAGCAATATATTTCTCAGTGAAATATTTTGATGACGCCAGCGATATATTCTTTTTATCGGCGATATATTGGGTAAGGGTATCGTCGTCGTCTATTTCCTGCGGATCAAATTGCACCTGCCTGCCCGGCGGATAGAATTTTCCTTCATTTTCAACATAACGACTCGGCACATGGCCCAGTACCAGGTAACCTAATCCCGGTACGCTAACTTCTCCCTGCTGTTCAAGTAACTCGCCTATATAAAAGCTTACATCCATTGGTTAAAAGTAACGGTTTAATTATAAAGCGTCAACTGCGGGATATTAAAAGCTTAAACCCGCGCCGCCAAATATATTAAATCCGTAATCGGGATAATATTGCCAGGCAATATTGTTGGTATTTAAAATATTATTTACCTGGCCGAAAATAAATATACGTTTGTTCACCTTGTATTCAACGCCGCCGCTTAGGTCGGCAAATGATGCAATAGGCACCAATGGGAGGGCCAAATTCGCATCACGGCTGTCGGCAGCACCGCGTATTAACAAAGTACCGGTAATTTTCACCTGGTCGGTAATGCGGATAGAGGTGCCTGCGGTTAATTTAAATTTAGGCAGGTTCCAGGCCTGTACCTCGGTTGCCATTTGATAATCTTTAAATTCTACACGTCCGAAAATGTCCAGGTCTGTAGATGGTTTGAAATCCAACTCGCCGTTTAAGCCATTCACCCTTGATGAGCCATTGTCATAGATAACGGTAAACTTATTGCCGGTTGCTGTAAAGTTGGTTAAGAACAATGGCATGGCCTGAACACTATTACGAAATACATCAAACTTAAAACTCAAAGCAGGGGCGAGGGTGCCTTTTAAGCCGGCAGCAATATCCAATTTATCGACGGAGTTTTTAATAGGGATGTCCTGCCCGATGAAAGGGTTCATGGCAGATAAGTCGCGCAGCGAAGTTTTGTTGACATCGCCTTTTATTTCAGCAAACAGGCGCACATATTTAGGAATTACCTGTAACTCGCCTTTGACGGCAGGGAAAAGGTAGAAGTTAGAAGTAAAGCCAAACTCATCTACCATGTTAATACCCGCATCCACTTTATAATCATCGCCTTGGAATTTGATGTAAGGGTTTACCCGCAGGATGCTGTTATTCAGCGAATACAAGCTGTCGTTTTGGGTGCTGAAATCGGCGGTGGCACTTACGCCGGCATAGAACTGGTTGATGGTTTCATTAAAAAATCCCGACAATACCAAGTTATTCTCGCGTGCTTTGTAAGCGTCGGAATAAGTGTAACCCTTTAGTTTGACGGCGTAGGTAAAGTCCTTATCAACATCTTTATAATTTTTTGCCAGTTCGCCTTCTGCGCTTAAAACACTGAAATGCTGTTTTGCAGGATCAAAAGTAAGCGGGAATGGGTTGGCCTCATTATAACCATAGAAATAATTACTGTTGTAGTTGTAGTCGATACGCCCTGTTAGTGTATTTTGATCGGTAATGTTTTTGCCAAATACCCCAACCGCTTCTTTGGCTGAGTTTTGTTTGAACAGTGTCCCTGATTGATCCAAATGTTTGGCATAACCGCCCACTTGTAAAGCCTGGTCGCGGCCATTGGTTATGTAGGCCTCACCGAAAGTGGTTTTTAAGTTGCCCACGCCCAATTTAACATAGTTAGGCATCAGCGCCGAATCTTTTTCGGCCGGCATTTTCATGGCGTTAAGCTGTTTGATGTCCTCGTTTTTTTCCAGCCGGATGTCTAACGGTGTGTAATTCAAAGGAGCCTTAAACGGAATTTTATCTTCCATTTCCGGGTTACGGCGAATTTTCACTGCATCGGCCAATACCGGTTTGTAAGCGGTAGTAACAACAAGTTCCTCAAATAAGCTATTGTTGCTGGTATTAGGTTTAGCTGCATCTTCTTTTTTAATAGAGGCGTCGCTGGTCTTTGCAGCGGCATCACCTAAATCTTTCGCTTCTGCTTTTGTGGGTGTTGTCGTTTTAACTGCGGGTTTTGGCGCAGGCTTTGTCACCTTTGCCGTTACCTTTTTAGCCGGGGCCTTAGTTGTCTTTTTATGTTTGGTTTGCTGTGCTGCAGCCGGAACAAAGTATAATACCATTACTAAGCAAAGCAGCGTATACAGGTGTTTTAGTTTCATGTGCTCTATGGTGTTATATTATTCCTGGTTCCCTGTTTTCTTAATTTGTGTACTATCCGGCGCGGCTTCCTGCATTGCGGCAGGCTTTTGCGGCGATAGCTGGTCGAGGTGCTGTCGTGCCGTCGTCACAATGTCGTCGTCACCCTTGTAGTTATCTATAATACTTTGCAGCGTTGCTTTAGCCTGGAAGGTGTCCTTCAGCTTCACGTAGTTATCTGCCAACAAAATGAAGGCTTTAGCTACCCAGTAGTCGTAATTCGATAACTCTTTCTGTATATCAAAGCAGGTTTTCTGCGATGCCTTGTATTGTTTTTTAAGATATTGAACGTTTGCCACATTGTACTTTGCTTCTGCAGCCGCTACTGTTTTGGTATTGGTAATGGTATAATCAAATTCATTGAGTGCCGCTGTTGTATCACCTTTTGCCAGGTAAGCTAACCCTGCATACAATCCGGTTTTAAACTTATCTTCCTGGGAAGACTTATCATTTTCGCGCACCAGTTTTACATATTTCAAGGCGTCATCCGGCGATTTCATCTGCGCGTAGCATAACAACAGGTTGTTAACCGCGAAAGTATAATCGGCTTTGTACTCCGATGTGGTTTCCAACTTTTTAAGAAACACCACCGCTTCATTATATTTCTTTTGCGCTAAGTATAATTTAGCCATGCTAATGAGCGACTGTTCGGTATAAGTGCTGGTCCAGTCGTTCAATATTACGTTGTAATCGGTTACGGCGTCATCCGGTTTATTCAGCTTTACTAAGCTTTGTGCGCGGATAAACCTTGCCTGTTTCTCGTAAATAGGTTTGGTTGGGAATTTATTAAAATAAGCATCCACTGCGGATACCGTGCCCTGCCAGTCTTCGCGCAGGTAAAGGTTATTGGCAGCCGTGATCATAATCTCTTCCTGCTGCGCTGCGGTATAGTTACCTATCGGCGTAGTAGTAGCGTAAGCGATGAAAGTTTGCGCATCGCCTTTATCGGTGTATATCTTTTCGATCTGTTTCAGCGCCTGTTTAGCCTCTTCCGTAGACGGATAGTCTTTTATTACCAGTTTGAAAGATTCTATAGCAGCATCGTCGTTATTGTTGTTATAATCTATCAAACCGATGGTACTCAGCGCACGTGGAATATAGCTGCTGCGAGGATACTTCTGTATCATGGCCTGCAGGTCGGCTTTAGCTGTAGCACCGTCACTTTTCAGGAAATAGGTATAGGCAATCTCAAAATCCGCATCGTCTGCATAATCCGAGTTAGGGAACTTATTTAGTACATCAGTTAGTGTAGTGATCTTGGCATCCAGTTGGCCCTGCAAACCATGAATCATACCCCGCTGAAATAAGGCGTAATCTTCGCCATGCGTGTGTTGCGCAATGATCTTATCATAATACTCCATCGCCTTATCATAGCTACGCAATACAAAATAGCTGTCGCCTATGCGCGTAATAGCATCATTTACGGTATTGCGGTCTTTTTCGCCCCCATCTACAAAGCGTTCAAAATAATCTGCTGCCTGGCGATATTTCTCGGCGCCAAATTCGGCATAGCCGATGCCGTAGTTGGCATAATTGTAAACGTTAGTTGATTTAGCTTGCGGCATCGCCAGGAATTTATCAAAAGTGGCAACCGCCTCGCTGTATTTACGCACCTCGTACATGGCCTCCGCCATCCAGTAGGTAGTTAAGGCACTGATGTGCTTGTCAACCAGGTATTTCTGCGACCGCAGGAAAATACCAATGGCATTTTCAAAGGCACGCTCGTTGTAAAACTCCAATCCGCGGTAATAAGTCACTTTCTGATAAGCCGTTTGTGCACTCAGGTTTTTGTTGGGAATAGGTTCCAGTATGTCAACTGCCTCACGGTAATTGCGTGAATTCAGTAGCTCTTCGCCCAATAGAATTTTCATTTCTTCTGAGCGCGACTGCGGATAGTTTTTCAGGTAGAGCCTGGTCGCGTCAATGGCGGGGGTATTCAGGTCCAGCTCATAAGAAAGTTTTGCGTACTCATACAACGCATCCTGCTGCAGTTTGGCATCAAATGATAATCTTGAAGCAGCAAAAAAAGCATTGCGGGCGCTTTCTTTATCTTTCATTTCCAGGTACACGTCGCCTAACGTATAACTGCCATTCTGACTATAAATGTCATTTTGCTCCACCAGTTTTTTCAGCTCCTCGGCGGCTTTAGGATAGTTAGCAACTTTGTTATAAGCATATCCCATCTGGTAACTGTCCTGCGTGCTTTGGGTCTTGCCCAGGTCCTGTTGTTCAAACCGGCCGTAATATTTTACCGCATTGGCGTAGTCGGCTTTGGCAAAATAAGATGCACCGATAATGCGCAGCATTTCTGTTTCGTGTTGTTGGTGCGTGCTATTGATAATAGGCACCGCGTAGCTAATTACATCGTCATAACGTTTATCTAAAAAGTAAACGGCAGTAATGTAGTACGGATAGCTGTTAACATATTTCTTCGAGTTTTTGAGCTTCTCGAAATTGGTTAACGCCAGGTGATAGTCTTGATTTAGGTAAGCAATATAGGCAAAGTAATAAGTCGCGTCGTCCATAAAAGGCGAGCGCTTGTTTTTGATCTCACTGAAAAGTAATTGCGCCTTTTTATAATCATTCAGCATAAAATAGGCATAGCCTTTACGAAATTTATATTCGGTATTGGCCATGCCGTTCAGGTCGACGGCGCTTACTCTGTCAAACCATAACAGCGTTTCTTTATATAAACCGCGTTTCGAGTAGGAACGGCCTATCTCAAAATAGGCCATTTTGGTCAACGGGTTTTCAGGGTGCTCTTTTATGAATTTCAGGAATAAGCTTTCCGCATCGTCATTACCCAGTTCCAATGCGCAAAGCGCTAAATAGTATTGGGCGTTTTCTTTGAGCAAACTTAAGTCCGTCTCAAACTGCGACTGATTACTTGTCTTAAATTTGGATTCATCTATCTGCCTGAATTGCTCGGCCGCGGCAACATATTTTTCCTTCTCGAGCAGGTCCATAGCTGTATGATACGTGCGGTAGATCTGGAAGGACGGGTTTTGCTGGGCGTGTACACTACAGATAAAAAACAGGGAAATAAACAGGGGGAGGCATTTAATTTTTATCATAAAATTGTACAAATGGCAGACGAAATTAGCTATTCGCAAAAATGTAACTCACATTAGTAATTAACAAATGTGAATAACGCCTTTTTAACGAAAGTTGTTCCGCGGATGGTATGGATGTGGAAAACTTTTGGGTATGAGGATAAGTTTAGACGACTTTCGCTATTGATTTCTTTATAAAGTACCCGGTTAAAATTAAGGTCACAAACAGTATAAATGCATGAATCAATATTAATATCGGTTGCAAATTGGAATGAGTTGGATTGTTGAAGTCTATTTTCCAAATAGCCGAACTTGTGCTGGTCATTCCGGTCAATGTTTGGCCAATATTTAACATCATGTGCAAGCCGGCCGGCAACGCAATGCCACGCGACCAAACAGCGGCTAATCCATACACAAAAGCCCAAACAAACGGACCTATTAATACCGATTGTAAAGGCCACCCAATTGCAAAGTGATAGGAAGCAAATGCAATAGCTGCAATAAACTGTGCTCCCCACAACCCAAAATTGTTCTTTAATTTAAGAAATGGGTATGATCTAAAAGCCACTTCCTCCATCAAGGCCAGCCAAAATAAAGTAATTGCGCTGATTAATATATTTGCAGGCGAGATATTTGTTCGCGTCAGATGTAGTCTCCCAAAAATCAACAACAAAAATGTTATTGTTGCAAAAATTGCTGCGCCAATAAGAACGCCGTAAAAGAAGCGTAAGGGTGTTTTCAATTGCCAGACCAGGCCGATATCGCGAAAGCTCTTTTTTTCAAAATGCAGGTATATCCATGTCAGCAAAAAAGCATAAATGCTGCCTAAAATGCCGTAGATGCATGAAATTAGGACCTGCGGAAAAAATCCTTGTAATGCTCCGGTAAAATGCAACATGGATAACCATAGCACCCAAAAAGAGAATACTTTAATTAATACTTTGAATTTACCTGCTTGCATTGTTTCCATTTTTATTTATTGATAAAGCAAAACTATTAGCTATAAACCTTTTAAATTAGCGACAAATGCATTTGTCGTATAAATGTCGTAACGTTGGCATAACCCAATGGGAACAAAAAAGGAAGAAATCGCACAATTGGTAAAATCGAGTCGTATAAAGCAAGGTTTTACGCAGCAGGAACTTGCCGATATGGTTGGCATTAGCTTGCGCTCTGTGCAACGTATTGAAAGTGCCGAGGTCTTACCCCGCTATTACACGTTAAAGATATTGGCTACCCACCTTCACTTTGCTGCCGAGCGGTTGCGCGATAATACGCCAGATGAAACAGAAATTCCTAAAAAAGCAAAACCCAACCGCACACAACGATTTATTGCCACCCTTATCAGCACGGTGATAATAATTTTATTGGCTTTCGCATTTATTTCTCAGTCAGCTAATTTTCCTGAAACGCAATTTGAGCTGTTTATTTTCCTCGCCGGCGTAGTCACTATTTATGGCCTGGTGTTGTTTAGGATCTGGAAATAAATAAGATTTAAAGCCATGGCCAACGTTTTTGAACGGATAGAGAAGTTTAATGCCCCGCTGCTGCCTGATATGGTCAAGCTGAAATATGAAGCTATGGCCGAAAATGTTTATCGGTTTTATCGGGGCACCTGTCACCTGTTTTACGAAGATCTTTCAAAAAAGCTTGACCAGATACCCAATTCACCCATTGCATGGTTATGCGGCGATTTGCACCTGGAAAATTTCGGCAGTTACAAGGCCGATAACAAATTAGTTTATTTTGATCTGGATGATTTCGATGAAAGCATCTTAGCGCCAGCAATATGGGAACTGACCAGAATGTTAACCAGCATATTTATCGCGTTCGATAACCTGGAATTAGGGCAAGAGAAGGCCCACAACATGGCCCGTATGTTTTTAAAATCCTATTCTACTACGTTAACCAAAGGAAAGGCCATTAGTATAGACCCACGCACGGCACAAGGCATAGTTTGCGATTTTTTGACGTCAGCTGCCAAACGCAAGCAGAAAGACTTATTAAGGAAACGTACAGAACTAAAGAAAAAAACACTTGTGTTGACCGCCAAACACGAAAAGCAACTGGAGTTAGATAAACATCTGAAAAAAGAATTGGCTCAACACATTAACAGTTGGATAGCCAATAGCAATGATGGCCCTTATAATTTCGAGGTGATCAATAGCATATTCCGTGTAGCCGGCACCGGCAGCATTGGGGTAAAACGGTATTTATTCCTGCTGAAAAGCATCAACACCGAAAACAAATATCTTCTGCTGGATATGAAGGAAGCCAGGCCATCGTCATTGCAACCCTATGTAAAGTTTAAGCAACCCAAATGGTCATCGCATGCCGAAAGGGTAATATCTGTACAACAACGTATGCAAAATACGCTGCCTGCGCTATTAGGTAATACCTTGTTTAAAGGTGATAGTTATGTATTACAACAGATGCAGCCTATGGAAGACAGTATTAATTTTGAATTGATAAAAGACCGGTATCGCGATATTTACCAGGTGATAGATGATATGGCAGTACTGACAGCTTCTGCACAATTACGAAGCAGCGGACGCCAGGGCTCGGCCATAGCAGATGATTTAATTGCTTTTGGTGAGCGTAACAACTGGCAGGACAAACTATTAAAATACGCTACCGGTTACGCTAAACAAACAAAGAAAGACTACAAGGAATTTGTTTCAGCACTAAAAAGAAACAATGCTTAAGCAGCCAATTGGCGCTCTATGCTATTCAGCAAAACAGCAATATCGAAAGGTTTGGCAATAAAATCGTCGGGTGCGCCATTTTTGCGGGATGTGTCAGAAATTTGATGACTGGCAGAAATAAGGATCACAGGAATATTGTGTGTATCAATCCCTGCTTTTACATCTTTACATAATTCCCGGCCATCCATATTTCCCAGCATCACGTCTAATAATATTAAATCCGGTTCGTGTTTTTTGATCTGGTCAAAAAGATAATGCCCGTCAGACAGTGTATCTACCTCGTAACCTGAATCTTCGAGGATATATTTGATAACCTCTAAAATATCTTCATCATCATCCACAACTAATATCGTTTGCATTGTATTGGTATTTTTAATTATTTATATATATTAATACAATTCCCATACCATATAAGTTAACGTGGTGAAATAAATGCCAAAGGAAAAGGCCGCATGGGCGGCCTTTTATAACTTTAGTTAATAAGTTAATTATTATTTTACTTTTAAATTGATAATCAAGCGATTAATTACCCGTATATATGGCTGTTATAAGCACATTGTGTTTAGTATACAACACATAAACGTTAATGGCCAACGGGTTGCCGTCAGCTTCTTATAACAAAAACCTGCCTGTTTATTTAATAATCGCTATTGTCGCGACCGCTGCTTTTTTCACGGTAACCGCCGCCACCACCGCCATTTCCGCGGTCGCGGTTATATCCACCGCCGCCACCACCATTTCCACGGTCACGGTTATATCCGCCACCACCGCCACCGCGATTGTAACCGCCACCGCCGCCGCCACGATTGTAACCGCCGCCACCGCCGCTGCGGAAACCGCCGCCGCTTGGTTTATCGCGTTCTTTTGCCTGGCTTACAGCTAATTCTTTGTCCATTACTTGTTTTTGGTCAAGGTTGGAAATAGCAGTAGCAGCTTGTTCATCATCAGGCATTTCAACAAAAGCATAGCATTTGCTGCGACCGCTCTCACGGTCCATGATCAGGTTTACAGAAGATACTTCACCATACGGGGTGAAAAGTTCTGTAATGTCGGCTTCGCCAAATTGAAACGGTAGCCGGGCGACAAAAATCTTCATTGAGTAAATGTTTGTTTTAAATTCAAACAATAATAAGAATAATAATTATAAAATGTTTCACATTACAACATTTAAAACTATTAAACAAAAAACATAAAAAAAGATAAACCGCTAAAATGCAGCGGGAACGGAAAGAAATAAAGGCTTTACAAAATAAGATTATTCACCTTTTCAACTAATTCGGTGAGATCGAATGGCTTGTTAATAATAGCATCACAGCCGTACGCAAACAGATCGCTTTGATGATTGATATAAGCCGAAAAGATTATAACGGGGGTGTCGCCAAACTTTGGATGCGATTTGATCTGGCGGCAAAGCTCACCGCCATTAGTACCAGAGACACGATAATCCAGGATGACCAGATCAGGTTGAAAACCTTCCAGCAGCGGGATAACATCGATACTTTCGCTCGTACTCTTTACTTCGAACTGCTCATAAGTGAGCGTTTCGTGCACAATTTCCAAGATGTCCTGATTGTCGTCTAAGACTAATATCCGTTTTGACATAAACTGATCTAAAAACGTCGGGAAAGCTCTTTAATTATCTGGACTGATTAGGCGCGCTGGTATATTGGATGAGCTTTAACTTTCTCGTACTAAACAAATATAGTGTTTAATAATTAAGGAAAGTTTCTATCAATATTATTTTTCTGTTTGTTACAATAAGTAGACAATGAACAACTGCTTGTATAGCTGCAAATTATTGTTAAGTTAGTTTTGAAATTGCGCGTAGCAAATAGTTGTCAATAAATGTTATAATATTATTATTCTTTTGTCGCCGTTACCCGTGTAGCGTCGCTGCCTTTTGTTTCAAAAATGATCTCTTTGTTGGAAAGTTCGGTCACGTAGAATGGAAATTCACGAGTGCGGCCGCCATCTAAAAGCTGGTTAAATTGAATTTTATCACCATCTGTCCTAAACTTTCCATGCGCCAATACCTCGCCGCCCCAAACCATAATAAGCTCGTTGTTCCTGGTAAACTCGATGGTGGGCACCTGTATCTTTAATTTAAAGTCGGGCATGGTGTATGGCGGGTTTGCGTTCGGGTTTTCCAGCCTAATGTATTTCCACTTGCCGTATAACTGTTCAGGCTTAACAGACAAACCACAGGAAGAAAATAGAATAAGCGGTAATAATACAAGCAAACGAATAAAACGTAACATTGCCTTGGTTTTGTGGCTAAATTACGGGAAAAGACGGGATAATTTTACAACTATTTATGTTTGAGATGGTGCTCTTTGGTTGCTTTGCGGGTACGCACTTCAGCATTTTTAACCTCATCCTTTTCACTTAAAGGCCCTTCGGTTTTTATTTCGGCTTTTTGACCCGGTATTTCATCGGCTTTAAGCCGGGTGTCTTCTTTTGGTTTTGCAGTAGGCTTCATAACGAGGCATTTATTCAAATAACCTGTTATATAGCAAAATGTTTGTTACTTACTTTTTGTTAGCTTTCTTGATACTATCAGCTTTAGCTTTTGCCAGGTCTTTAAAGTAACCTCTCAGCAGAAAGTTGCTTTGAGCAGCTTTCAGGTCCTCGTTTAGCAGTACAGAGCTTTTTTGCAGATTTGTGACCGTGTTACGTAATTGACCTGCAGTAGCCGGATCATTTAGTAAAACACCGATAGCGTTATCGTTGCTTTTTAATTTGGCGCTGGCCTGGTTTAGGTTATCTGCAAATTCTTTAGCGCTGGTAGCTGCTAATTGCAATTGGTTAACTGCCTTTTTTGCGCGGCTAAATACAGTGGTATCCGTAAGCAGATTGTCGGCTAAACCACCTTTAGTGTTCACCTTCTTCGTAAACTGCTCTAATTGGGTAGCCATTCTTGCAGCGCTTGATGTGGTTGATTCTAAGTTAGCCATTGATTTGCGCAATTGAATACCCATCAGGCTATCGGCCATTAATGTGCCCACGGTACCTTTTCCCTGTAATATTTTACGGCTTAATAACTTAAAATCGCCGGTGATGGATGATAAATTCTGAAGGTTTACCTGCAGGGTTTTCATCATATCGTCAGTAGAAACCAACTTGGCCGACTGTAGTACGTCGCCGTCCTGTACCATTGGTGCCTGCGGACTACCACCATCAATCACAATAATTTTATTACCTATTAAACCGTCTGAACTGATCCTGGCATTGGCATTACGATGAATGTACTGTTGAACGGCCTGATCAATATTCATCCTCACTTTTACCATGGCTGAGTCACTGAAACGGATATCGCTGATTGTGCCCACCTTCACGCCCGAAAACCAAACATTGTTTCCTTTTTTCAACCCTTGCACGTCGTCAAATACGGTATTAACGTGGAAGTTTTTTGAAAAGGTTTTTTGCTGTCCGCCCAAAAAGAACACACCCACTAAAAACACTACCAGGCCAATCAATAAGAATGCCCCCACTAATATTGCCTGTTTGTTTTCTTTGGTATCCATTGTAATATGTTGTAAATCTACTGTATAAAGTTATAATCGTAAAAAGGTTTAACACGTTTGTCGTTGGTGTCAAACACTTCCTCAAAAGTACCCGTGCGCTGAAACTTGCCGTCTAATAGCATCGCTATGCGGTCGCCGGTCTCTTTGGCGCAGGTCAGATCGTGTGTAATAATAATCGAAGATGTTTTAAATCGCTGCTGCACTTCGTTGATCAACTCATTGATCTCGATACAGGTGATCGGGTCGAGGCCGGCAGTCGGCTCATCATAAAGCATGATCTCAGGCTTTAATATCAAAGTGCGTGCAATACCTACACGTTTACGCTGCCCGCCTGATAGTTCTGACGGCATTTGGTTAATGGTATGCAGTAAGCCCACTGCATCTAATACAGACTCAACCGCCTTGTCGACCTCTGCTTGTGTTAAATTCTTTTGATTACGCACCAGCGGAAACTCCAGGTTTTTGCGCACGGTCATGCTATCGTACAAAGCGCTGTTCTGAAAAGAGAAACCAATACGGATGCGCAGGTCCTGAAGCTCTTTTTCGGTTACCGTTGCCATGTTACAGCCTAAAACTTCTACCGTGCCTGCATCAGGCTTTAATAAACCCGAAATGATTTTTATCAAAACCGATTTACCGGTACCCGAACGGCCTAAAACTACCAGGTTTTCGCCCTGGTAAAGGTCAAGGTCAATACCACGCAAGACAGCGTAATCTTCAAAAGACTTTTTTAGCCCTTTGATCTGGATCACTATGTTATTGGTGTCTATATGTGCCTTGGGTTTCTCCATAAACTACCGGAACCAACCGGCTATTTGTACAATGATGATCTCTTCAATAAATATCAGGAACATAGCCGTTACTACTGCGCCGTTTGCTGCCTTACCAACGCCCTCGGTGCCCTTACTGGCATTATAGCCCTGGTAGCAACCTACAATGCCAATGGTAAAGCCAAATACAATGGCTTTTGCCAGTGATGCAATAAAGTCAATAAATGTAAGGGGTTCAAATACCTGTTCAATGTAGGTAGTATAACTGGTACCCTCATTAGCGTAAACATTTAAAAAGCCGCCTACCAAACCAATAAAACCGGTATAGGTTGCTAAAATTGGTATAGCGAGGGTAGTAGCTATTACACGGGTGCAAACCAAAAATTTAAATGGATTGGTGCCCGATACTTCCATGGCATCGATCTGCTCAGACACACGCATAGAGCCCAACTCGGCGCCGATACTTGACCCCACCTTGCCGGCTGCTATCAAAGCGGTAACTAACGGCGCCAACGCACGCATAATGGCTATAGAGACCAGTGACGGCAACCATGACGATGCACCAAATTGCAATAATGATGGCCTGGATTGCTTGGTGAAGATAACGCCGACAATAAAGCCGGTAAGTGTTATTAAAGTGAATGAACGTACACCCACTTCATAACATTGCCGCATGATCTCCTTAAATTCAAACGGCGGCCTGAAGGCTTCGCGAAAGAAACGAAGGATGAATTTATTGATGTTGTAAAGCGTGATAAAAAAATCCGACACGCGTTTTCTTAACGACGTTCTTTTTTTTCGTTCGGCTGGTGCGGTACTGTTTACGGTATCCATTTAGCAGCGGCAAAGTTATTACTTAAACCCTATAATACTGACTAATATCTACAAAAAGTTAGGATTGTTGTTTTATATGACTTTGAATTAATAATACGATAACAAAGCCTCAAACTATTGATGTTTTAAATCCGTTTATACAGCAAAAAGCAATTATGAACGCTTACCAGCAAAAATGGCTCAACTTATTAAATAATGCTAACCTGCACGGCTGGATTGTAAGGCCTGAAGGCAATGATATTCATATTGATATGCCCTCGGTAACCGATTTAAAGTTGATACGGGATAATTTACCACAGACGCTGGCAGCTATGTCGCTGGATATAGATGTGCCAAAAGAACGCCTGAAATTTATGTTCCACAATGATCATGAGAATTTTGAGTACGTGCTAAACCCTCATGCCACCGATTTGGAAGGAGAAAAATAGCTCCCGTTGTGTTTTAAACGGGAGCCTAAGTATCAGCCCATTTTTATCAGGTCGCGTACTTCTACGCTGCCGCCCACATTAAAAACCGGGCAACCTTTAGTTAGTTCGATAGCTTCCTGCAGCGTTTCAGCTTTAATAACCGTAAAGCCCGCTAATATTTCTTTGAGTTCGGCATAAGGGCCGTTGGTAACAGCATCATTAGTTTTAACTACCGCGCTGTCATGGCCTAACCGGGCGCCGGTATCTGCTAATTTGCCTTTAGCAGCTAAGTTGCCTATCCAATCCTGCCACGGTTGAGTAACCTGTTTCATTTGCTCAGGTGTCAATACGTTAGGGCTGGGTTCTGTTCTGAAGATCAAAATAAATTCTTTCATGGTTTTAGTTTTTTGATATAATGACGTCTGTACACCTCGAAATTGGACATGGATTTAAAAATTTAGTCAATGGGCATGTAAGCCTTGTAACGCATTTACAAACTGCACGATCATATTGAACATGGGTTTGAATTTATTCATCGGTAGCGTAGCGGCCACATCATAAATATCATGGTAAGCTGCTATGCCGCCCTGTGTGTACCAGAAAAATGCAGGCACCCCTTTTTCTGTAAAAGGGTAGTGGTCGCTGTTGGCAGCTTTGCCACGCGAATTGATCCCGGGTAAATAATTGAATTGCGCATTTATCCGCTTTAGCAACTCGAACTCTTTTGGATAAACGGTTGCATTTACTACGGTGATGCCGTCAACGCCGGTGCCTTCGAGGTCGAGATTAATAAGGAAGCGGATGTTACATAAAGGAAATACGGGATGCTCTGTAAAATACTGCGAACCCACCAGGCCGGCTTCTTCGCCCGAAAATAAAATGAAAGCGATGCTATATCGCTGCGGATGGGCTGCATAATAGCGAGCGAGATTGAGTACAGTAATGACGCCGCTGGCATTGTCATTGGCGCCAGGGAAATAGGTTTTGTCGCCCATGCCGCCTAAATGGTCATAGTGAGCAGTAAACACAATGACCGAATCGGGCTTTTCCGTACCTTTTACAATGCCGCAGATATTAGCCGTTTTAAAGTTGTCAATAAATTGGTTTTCGATATTTGCCTTGATAGTAGTCGGCAAGCTTTTCATCGCTTTTTTATCCAATTCGATAACTGTGTAATCAACAACCTTCTGCTCCGCCGACCAAGTGAGTTTATTTTCCAAAACCACTACAATGCGATTGACTGTATCGACAAAGGTAACGCTGTCGCGCTGTACCAATCTGCCTTGGCTTCTAATGCCTTTACTTTCAGGACTCACTATAAAATCACGGCCCGGTGTTAAAGATTGACCATTAACAGATACTTCCATCTTTCCGGGAAAAGTATTAATCGGGTAGCTAAACTGCTGCTGATAGTTTTTGCCATCCATTGGCTGCACGCCAAAACCTTTTAACTGACCGGAAAGAAATTCGGTTGCTTTCTGTAGGCCATTATTAGTGTAACCGCGCCCCCAGAAATATTTGGATGTTAAAGTGTCGAGCAGATGCCGCGCAAAAACACTGTCCTGTGCATGAACACTGCCCACCACGCATCCCATCAATAAAATCAGCCTGCATTTCAATTTCATACCTTGCTAATATACAAAGCTGCCGGTTGATATATTTTTTCAATTATCTTCGTGTTAAGTAAATTATGATGACCGGTTTTAAACTAATTACTGCCGACGGTACTGCTATCCGATTCAATTATTATAATGAGGATGCTCCTGTTACGGTGAAGGCTTTCGACGCCCTGCTGCCCTTCAGTCGTACATTTATGCATGCCCGCGTTTCATGGCAGGAGATATGGATAGATAACGCACCTCCGTTGGATATCATACAGGAAAACGCTTCTGTTTTTGCAGAGCCGGGTGAGGTGGTTTACGGTCCGTTAAAACCTTTACGCGCCAAAACATCTAATTGCATGGGTATTTATTACGGTGAAGGTAAAGGACTGGACTGTTGTAATATATTCGGGCGGGTTGTGGCTGAGGATATAGAAAAATTAAAAGCGCTCGGCGAGTCTATCTGGAAACAAGGCGTTCAGGAACTTCACTTCGGGCGCATTTAATAATAAAGGCGGCCGCTTTTCAGCAACCGCCCTTATCAAAAGCAAATCTTAATTAATTAAATTTAAAACCTATCCCAAACTGCCAAACCTGGTTACGGTAATTTGGTATAACCGTATTGTTGCTGGTGGTTTGATTAAGATCAATGGCATAGCGAGTGTGCAGGTCTACATAACGGCCTAAATCAACACTCACGCCAACCACCCCGTCGATAAATACATTGCCGCCGGCATAGTTATAGTTGTTTTGATTGCTTACAGTGAAACCGTTATCAAAATTCTCGTTTGATGATACCAGGAATGATACCTGCGGTCCTACCAAAAAATTAAAGCCGGGAGCGAGTTTGAATTTAGCCAGCAGCGGTACATCTATAAAATTAAAATGCTGGGTAAGATTACCATCATTGGTTTCTGCAAAATAACCCTTTTGCGAATACATTACTTCGGGTGCGAACGAAAAGTTGTAAGCCACAGGTACATCGAACGTAATGCCGGCGTTAAAACCAGAAATAGTTCCGGTACCGCGATAAGAATCGTTTGCATCAATAATATTAGAAGTGTTAAGGCCGATTGCCAAACCCACCTTCACTGGATCTTGATATTGTTGCTGTTGTTGTCGTCTGCGTGGGCGCGGCCTGTTCGGATCGTAGTATTGCGCACTAACAGATCCTGCTACACACAGGAATAAAAGTAATAAATGGATCTTTTTCATGAGTTTTTAGTATTTGTATTATAACACATAGACAAAAGTTGAAGCAAAGGTTTATTTTGACTTTCAATTTTTTTCTAATGGTATAAAAACTATGCCAGTTAATAAAAAGCTGTATATTTTGTATAGCCGCTGCGTTTCTTTATCATTGTTTTAATGAAACGTTTGTTCTCTAATCTCACCTTCCAGGTTCTTATAGCTATTGCCCTGGGCATCATCGTAGGCGCTTATTTTAAATCGTTCGCGCCGACGGCCCAGCTCATTAGCAAAACCTTTATCAGCCTGATCACCATGCTGATTGCCCCCATTATTTTCCTAACCATTGTATTAGGCATTGCCGGCATGCGCGATATGAGAAAAGTAGGCCGGGTAGGAGGGAAAGCATTATTATACTTTGAGATTGTAACCACATTCGCGTTGATCATTGGCGTAACAGTAGCCAACTTGCTGAAGCCGGGTGAGGGTTTTGCCGGGCATACCGCCGCCGATACTTCAAAGCTTGCCGTTTATCAAAAAGCTGCCGCCGAAATGCATTGGGGTGATTTCCTGGCGCATATTGTTCCCGGCAATATATTCGACGCCTTTGCTAAGGGTGATATTTTGCAAATACTGTTCTTCGCTATATTGTTTGGTTTCGGCTTGAGCCGGTTAGGTGACAAGGGTAAGCCATTAGTTGATTTTTTTGAAATGCTTTCAAAGGTGTTCTTTAATATTATGCATGTGGTGATGCGTGTAGCGCCTATTGGCGCTTTCGGCGGGATCGCCTTTACAGTTGCCACTTACGGCATACAAACACTGCAGCCGCTGGCGTCATTAATGATCTGTGTTTATGTGACTATGCTCCTGTTTATTTTCGTGGTACTCAATATTATTTGTCGCCTGTATAAATTTAGTTTATGGCAGTATCTCAAACATATTAAAGAGGAAATCTTGATCGTATTAGGTACCTCTTCATCCGAACCGGTCTTGCCTGCCATGATGGAGAAACTGGAGCGCTTTGGTTGTTCACGTTCTGTAGTAGGTTTGGTAATACCCGCAGGTTATTCCTTTAACCTGGATGGAACTACCATTTACTTATCTATGTCGGTCATTTTCCTGGCGCAGGTGTTTCATATCCCGTTGACGTTAGAACAGCAGGTTATCATCATCGGCATATTAATGATCACCTCCAAAGGTGCCGCAGGCGTAACTGGCAGCGGCTTTATTGTATTGACCTCCACATTGGCAGCCATTAAAGTGATCCCTGTTGAGGGAGTGGCCATTCTTTTGGGTGTGGACCGCTTTATGTCCGAGGCGCGGGCCATCACCAACGTAATAGGTAACGGTGTGGCCACTATTGTGATAGCCAAAAGTGAAAACGAGTTTACACAGCCGCAATTTGATAATTGACATATTAAATTTGTAGCTTCATTAAATCTAATCAGCTATTATGAGTGCTAAATTCTTCTATTTATATCTAATCCTTTCGCTGGCATTTGTTGGGATATTTATCTGGGACCTAATAAAACAAAATCAGGAATATTACATGATAGCTTTTCATGGTATTTTTGCATTATGGTTGGGTTACCGGGCATTCAGGATATACAAAACCAAGAAAGACCAGGAATTGATGTAGTATGTAACTGCTTTTGTATGAAACGTTTATGTTAAATAGTAATCATTTGTTAACATAAATATAATATTGAAGTAAATTTTACTTAACATATCTTTGGTGTATCCTCCACACGAATATGAAAAAAGACAACACAACCAAATCAAAAGTTCAATCGGCCCGTAAAACGATCGAACAAAGCATAGTTGCTGAACTTAAAAGTGTAACCGGTAAATTGGGCAAGGGCTCTAAAAAGTTGATCAAGAAGATCGAGAAAGGGTCTAAGAAATTAGCAAAAACGGTATCGAAAGAGCTCGAATTTGCAGAGGCTGCTGTGGCTAAAGCGGTAAAACCTGCAACAACAACGGCGGCCAAACCTGCTGCATCTGCACCTGCCAAGAAGCCGGTAGCCAAAGCAACTCCGGCCAAAAAAGCGTCAGCAAAGCCTGCTGCTAAACCGGCCGCTGTTAAGAAACCAGCTGCCGCTGCAAAGTCGGCCGCCTCAAAACCGGCTCCAGCTAAAAAGGTGGCAAAGGCTCCGGCTAAAGCTGCTGCCAAGCCAAAATCAGCCCTTGCGAAGAAATAAAAAAGAAAAGGCCTCCGACATATGTTGGAAGCCTTTTCTTTTTTGTGGTTAATGCGGTTTATTTCTGCATTACCATCACACCATTCATGAGCAGTGTAGTTCCGCCATCAGCTATAATATTGTAAACCTGTTGCACGCCTTCACCGCGTTCAGACTTTTGCAATACGGTAAAAGTTTCATATTGGCCTTTTTCATTCATACAAAGGACCTGCTGGCCAACCATAACATCGCCCATTTTCAATCGGCCTTCTTTGGTCATCATAGGGTGGTTCGGTGTTGCCTTCAGCACCTTCGCATTCAACGCTATATTAATACCCGCTGCATTTTGAGTTTCTTTTGCCGCAACAAGTACCAATTGAGTAAGTGCATAATTCTTTGCTTCATGGACAGTCAATCCTTTTACTTTGGTAATGGTTGAATGCTTGGTAGCAGGATCAACCGTAACGATCTCATCCCCGCTCTTTACGTCCTTTATCAGTTTCCTAACACCGTTGCTCATGGTTACCTCTTCGTCGCCGGGAAAGCAGATATCATTACCATAAGTAGCAGACTCTTCCTTCATATCTTTGCCGTTATTTAGCACTTTATACTGCTGGAACGCCATTTCTTTTGAAAGTACATAAGATAATTTAAGTATGAAGTTCTTTTCTTCTTTATTGATATTGTCGATATCGTTAAAATACTTGTCCCATACTTTCGCATCAGCAGTAAAATCGGGTACCAGGCATTGATATTTCTTGCCGGTTTCGCTGGTGTAAAATACCATCATGCCAATTTCCTGCATACCATCGCGGGCAACAAGTTTATACAGGTCAATGCGTTTTTTTAAGCCATCGGTTCCGGTGATAAAATAAGGTTTACGCTGTTCGTAACGATCAAGCACGTAGGCATTGTCAAATTTCACATAAGTATCCTTATCGAGGTCGCCGATCTTAAAAGTAAGCGCCTTGTTGTATTCGTCCATAGTGAGCGGACGAGGATTTGGTGTTTTTTGCTGCGCGAGGCAGGTGCCCATTAAACAGAGCGTACAAAAAGTAAATAATAGTTTGCGCATTGGGTAGCTAATTGGTTTTGTCAAATATATTAAAAGCCTTTCAAACCACGCGGGCTCGAAAGGCTTTTGAAATGTTGAATTACTAATTAAGAGATCTGCTTAAAGGCATCGGCAAAGGCTTGCATTTCATCCATGCGGCCAATGCTCACGCGGCAATAATCTTTGCCGTTTATCTTCCAGGTACGGATGCCTACACCGCGTTTATTCATTTCCTGGCTAAATTGTCGACCGTCCATCTTGATGGGGAACAACACAAAGTTAGCCGAAGACGGGATATAATCGTAACCTTCCTTTTTCAAGGTGGCGTATAAGAAATCTTTAGATTCTAAAGTTTTCTTTAGTGCTTCCTGCAGGAAGGCTGTTTCGTTATAGGCGGCAAGTGCAGCGGCGGCGGTAGTAGCCGAAATGGCCATGCCTTGCGAAGTATAATTGCTCAGCGTACGGATAGTGTCAGGCTGGCCTACAAAATAGCCGCAACGCAAACCGGCAAAGCCATATAATTTAGAGAAAGTACGTGCAATGATCACATTTTGCCCGGCTTTAACAGCACCCATCATGGTTATTTCCTGCGGATTTGGTAAATAATCTATGTAAGCCTCATCAACCATCACCGTAGCTTTCTTCGAAACGCGTTCGCAAAAACCTTTTAATTTATTGGTATCTACCATGGTGGCAGTAGGATTGTTTGGATTACAGATGTAAATAAGGCTGGTATTATCATCCACCTTAGCTTCCATGGCATCCAGGTCAAGCTTAAAGTCAGGGGTCATGGGCACCTTAATCCAGTTACCACCGAGGCGCGGTGCTTTTGACGGTAGATCATCATATGAAACCTCACCGCTCATAACATTTTTGCCGCCTTTGCTGTAATGTATAGCTGCCGCTAACAATAAGGGTGATGAACCCGAACTTAAAAGAATGTTCTGCGGACTTACCCCTTCGTGCTCGGCGATTTTTGCCGAAAGCTGCTGGAGTGAGCCAAATGGATAACGGAAACTATCATTAACCGCGTCTTCCAATGCTTTTTTTGCGGCAGGCGACGGACCGAATGGATTTTCGTTGGCATTTAACCTTGCTTTTAATTCGGGAGGATTTGATGCCGCCACTTCCGCTTCCGAAAGGAAAGGCACTTCTACAGATCCGTGAAGCAGGTTGTGTGTAGGTGCAGCCATCAGTTTGTTTGCTACGCCCGGCAGGAAAGCCAGTCCCCCGGCCATCATGGCGCTGGATTTGATCCAGTTTCTGCGGTTAAGTGAGTTTGACATGTCTTATCGTTTTAGAGTGAGTTAAATTATAGATTTTATCCTTTAGTTGCATCTGATGGGTAAGTTACCCGTTGTTCTGTTACCCGTGCATGAATAGCTGTTACCACACCACGCGCCGAAGCGAAAGCGCCTGACATCCAGGCATTTAAGTAGGTGAGGTGTTCTCCCGCAAAATACACATTTTTATCCGGCTTCAATAAAACCGGGTACTGGTTTTTGCGTGTTTCGGTCGTATATTCTGCCCAGCCACCCAGGTTGTATTTGGTTTTATGCCAGCTTACCGAGAACGACTTTTCAAATTCCTTATCATACTGCGGATGGATCAACCGGCCTTTTTGCAGCGCCAGCTTTTCGCGGTCAGCATAGCTTAAATCGCCCACGCGTACTGCCTTATCATTAAAATTATAATAGCCTATCAAAATGCCTTTTTTGCCCTGGTAATCATATGAGGGGTAAAATATTTGGGTGAGATCGTTATTGGTATGGGTGATGCCACCATAAATGTGATCGTCTTCTTCCCAGAAACGGCGCTTAAATTGCAGGCCGATCTTCCCGGTTTTCATGTAGCTGATATAGTCGATCGCACGGCTAACGTCGCCCGAAAAATTATTATTGATATTACTCAACACAGGCAATGGAATAGTACATATACACAGGTCGCCTTTCAGTTCATGGGCACCGGCGGCATCTTTATAATTCACTTTTACGCCTTCGGGTAGATTGGTAATATCGGTCACTTCTGCACCCAACTTCAGCATCGTATTCACCTTATTTTGCAATGCTTTGGCAATTTGATCCATGCCGCCAATGGCCTGGAACATCGTCATTTGTAATTCGTAAGTATATTCCGCTACGTTGTAAAAATCTGGGTCCATCAAACCTGATTGTATAATATCCGCTAACCGATGAGGGTCATTGATCTTACCCGGCGTATCACCGGCACCTGGAGGCTCTATATAGCCGCGGCGTGCCGAGGCCTTATATACTTTATTAGGATCGAGGCCGCCCTCGGCCATTAAGTATTCTAATACTTTTTCGGTGTCTTCTTTAGTTAGGCCGGTATCTAAAGCAGAATGGTCTATGCTTTTTGCCAACAACTCCGTCATATAGCCACGAATATCATTATGTATTTCGCGAGCCGGCACCTTTTTGTTGGAAAGCGGGCCTTTGCCCTCAGCAAAATAATAGGCGCCTTCGTTCACATTGTTATATACCTGCAGCGGTACGCCTAATTCCTTACAATAATGCAGCGTTAATTGATGATGATGTGGTATGCGCGATGGGCCTGCATTAAAATACTGGCCTTCGTCAAAATGAGCGGTAAGTGTTGGTTTATCGGTCTCGGTATTGGTTGCGCCGTTGCGTATACTCCAGCAACGCCCGCCTGCCCGCTGGCGAGCCTCAAGTATAGTACATTGATAACCCAGTTTGGTTAACTCGTAGGCGCAGGTCATTCCCGCCAGGCCGCCACCTAAAATAATAACACGTTTCCCGTTACCGCTACCCGGCAGGTTAAAAGCATGTGCAGGGGCAGAACGCAATAGACCCAGCGCCATCATAGCAGGATAGGCGCCTCCAGCAAGCATGGCGCCTTTACTTAAGAAACTTCTTCGTGTTAACTTTTCCAATCAAAAATGCCTGTAACTAATGTGACGACAGTGAGCGAAGTAAAAATCATAACTCGCAACACGTTAAAAATAAGAGTTTTTGCTCAGAAACAGAACGAATTGGCAAGAGTGCACATATTTTTATGAAATTTTAATCGATTGCAGAATGATTTATTCTGATTTTGATAAAATCTACCCCATTTGCAGACTAAATGGTGTATAAATTACAATAACAAAGGTGAATAGTTTAATATATAGCCCTTTTGAACTCGGTTTTATCTAAGTAATTAGGTTCTGGTTATTAAAAAATAAAGGATCAATGCAAAAAATGATTTATCTCTAAGCCTGCGTTTTGTGAGATTTTAGCGACAAAAACTACTATAATTATCAAATCAGGCATCGCAAAATTTTTCAAGTGGAAACGCTTGTTGTTAAATATTTGATTTTCAATTGTTTAATTTTTTTGCAACCGATTGCATAAATAGTATCATTCCTTTAAATTAGAAAATCCTTAAACGGGAAACCAATTAACCAAATTATTAAATTATCTCCTAACTTATTCGTAAGCATAGAGGAAATGCGTCATAACAAAATTTTATAAACCAAATAGCAGACAATGCAGATCAATTAATTGCAATCATTTAAATCAGTTCAATAACATGAAAAAATCAATTCTATTTTTAATGGTGACAGCGGGTGTTGCAGCACAAAGCTTGTTGGCCAGGGCGCAGGGTAATTATCCGCCGCCTGTTACGTTCACAGCTGAGCAAGATCATCAAAATATGATGAAGCAATTGGGTATTACAGCGGTTCGCCCGGGCCCGAGTGGTGATGAGAAAGCGCCCAATCACGCTAATTATGATGAGGCTACCGCTAATCCTTTCCCCAACATTCCGGATCTGATGACCATGAAAAATGGCAAGAAAGTTACCACCGCTAAAGAGTGGTGGGATATCCGTCGTCCTGAAATTGTAGAGGATATGGACCGCGAAGTTTACGGACGTTTTCCCAAAAATATTCCAAAAGTAACCTGGACGGTTAAGCTAACTGACCGCGAAGTAGTGAACCGTATCCCGGTTATAGCCAAAGAATTAGTGGGCCACGTGGATAATTCTGATTATCCGGCCATCAGCGTCGATATTGAAATGACTTTAGTACTGCCAACCAATGTAAAAGGCCCGATTCCGGTATTGATGATGTTTGGTTTCCCAAGTTTACCGGCTCCAAGCCAGCCAAACCCGGCACAATTGGCTAAATTGAATGAAGCTTTAAAAGCGGTATTATCTAAAGACCCTGACCTTAAAGCCATTTTCGATGAGCATCCTGCTTATAATCCTATAGCAGCTGCGCCTGGTACAGGTGGTGGTTTCGGTTTTGGCCCCCCTCCGCCGGCACCTAAACCAACGCCGGATATTCCGGGTGTTGCGGGCGCTAATAATGATCCGCCATCAACTCAACAGCTTTTAGCTGCAGGTTGGGGCTATTGCGCCATTAACAACGGTAGTATACAAGCCGACAACGGCGCTGGTTTAACCCGAGGTATTATTGGTTTGGTGAATCATGGGCAGCCTCGTAAACCCGATGACTGGGGTTCATTAAAAGCATGGGCCTGGGGTGCAGAGCAAGGTTTAGAATATATGGAAGCCAATGAGCCAACAGTTGATAGTAAACATATTGGTATAGAAGGCGTATCACGTTACGGAAAAGCCGCTTTAGTAACCTTGGCTTACTTCCCTAAATTTGCGATGGCATTGGTAGGTTCGTCGGGCGAAGGTGGTGCAAAATTGAACCGTCGTAACTGGGGCGAAGCCGTAGAAAGTTTAACAGGCAGCGGCGAATACCATTGGATGGCCGGTAACTTCCTGAAATACGGTGCTTCACAAGCCACCTTCGGCAGCAAAAACCCGGGCGACTTACCGGTTGACTCGCATGAGTTGATCGCAATGTGCGCACCACGTTTAACCTTTATTAGCTATGGTATCCCCGAAAAAGGTGACGCTAAATGGCTGGACCACCAGGGTAGTTATATGGCCGCGGTTGCTGCCGGCCCGGTCTTCAAATTGTTAGGCGCTAAAGACCTGGGTGTATCAAATGATTACCACACTGAAAAAATGCCGCCTGTTAATACACCAATGTTAGATGGCGAACTGGCATGGCGCCAGCATGACCAGGGCCACCAGGACCAGGCAAATATGAAATGGTTCATTAAATGGGTTGATGGCAAAATAGGCTATACAGCGACACCGCTTCCTAACGCAGGCAGACGCGCAGGCGAATAATGATTTTCAATAGTGAGCCTGCCCGAAAGGGTGGGCTTACTGTTTATAATTCAATCACCGATCATGAAATTTCTGAAAAAGGGGTTCCCGATATTTTTAATCGCACTATTTGTAGCATTCGGTGTTAAAGCCGATGTAAAACTTCCGCAGCTGATAAGCGACGGCATGATTTTGCAGCGTGATACCAAATTAAAAATATGGGGATGGGCCTCGCCGGGTGAAAAAGTGAGCGTAGCGTTTAACGGCAAAAAGACCAGCGCAACGACAGGGGCTGACGGTAAATGGCTGATGGAATTACCCGCCATGAAAGCAGGTGGGCCGTACACCATGACCATCAAAGGAAAGAATGAGATCACCCTGAATGATATTTTATTAGGTGATGTGTGGTTTTGCTCCGGTCAATCAAACATGGTATTGAGGATGGAGGCGGTGAAAGAAGCCTATCCTGAAGATGTTGCCAGCGCCAACTATCCTCAAATAAGAAATTTTTATGTGCGTAACGTGGCCGACTTTACGCCTACGCATGACGAACTACCTTCCGGTGCTAAATGGATAGCTGCCACACCGACCTCGGTATTGGATTTTAGCGCTGCGGCTTATTATTTTGCAAGACAGATCTATTCAAAATATCATGTGCCTATTGGTTTGATCAGCTCGGCTTGGGATGGTTCAGCTATTGAGCCGTGGATAAGTGCTGATGGCTATAAAGGCATGACTAAATTTGAAGACCAGATAAAGACTTATACAGATACGGCTTTCCTTAACAGGATGGCGCGTTCGCGTACTGCGGGACCGAATCGGGGTCCGGGGGGATTTGGTAACCGCCCGGGCGCAGAACCGGATAAAGGTACCAGCGGTCCGAAACCATGGTTTGCCGTTGATTATGTGCCCGAAGGCTGGCACCATTTCTGGTTGCCGGGTTATTGGAACGACCAGGGTATCAAAGATCTCAATGGTACAGTTTGGTTCAGGAAAGAAGTAAATGTACCTGCATCCATGACGGGTACTGCCGGGCATCTCTACCTGTCGCGCATTGCTGAGTCAGATGTGACCTATATTAACGGCGTACAGGTAGGAAGTTCGGGCAGTATTTACAACAATCGCCGTTACAACGTTGCGGCTAACCTGTTAAAGCCCGGCAAAAATCTCATTGTCATCAAAGTAACCTGTAACAATGGCAAAGGCGGCTTCCTGGCTGACAAAGACTATGATTTAGATGTGAATGGTCAAAAGATAGATCTGCGCGGCGATTGGGAATATAAAGTGGGGCAAGTGTTTACCCGCCCGGCATTTAATGGTCCACGTCCGGGTGGCAACGGAAACGTTCCAGTGTTTGTGGCTGCTAATACCGTTCCAACAGGCATCTATAATACGATGGTAGCGCCGGCAATCAATTACGCCATCAAAGGCTTTTTGTGGTACCAGGGCGAAACCAACACAGGTAGGGGAAAGGAATATGAGCAACTGTTACGTGCTTTAATAACAGACTGGCGCAATAAATGGCAAATGGGCGATCTGCCTTTTATTTTTGTGCAATTGCCTAACTGGCAGGAAGCTAATTATTCGCCGACTGAAAGCGGAATGGCAGAGGTGCGCGAGAGCATGCGCAAAACGCTTTCATTACCTAACACCGGCATGGCCGTAACGATAGATGTAGGCAATTGGAATGAATTACATCCCCTGGATAAAAAAGACGTAGGCGAGCGCTTAGCACTTTGGGCCGAGCACCTGGCTTATGGCGCTAAAGATTTAGTTTATACCGGCCCATTGTATCAGTCGCAAAAAATAGATGGCAATAAAGTAACATTATCATTTACCCACGAGGGTAGCGGGTTAATGGCTAAAGGAAATGCCGGCGAGTTAAACTATTTCTCGATTGCTGGTGCCGATGGTAAATACGTTTGGGCAAAAGCAAAGATTGATGGCGATAAAGTGATCGTGTGGAACGATAATGTGCCCAACCCGGTTTCGGTACGATATGCATGGTCAGATAATCCTGACGGCGCGAACTTATACAACAAAGAAGGCTTGCCCGCTTCACCGTTTCAATCCAATTAATAAAAAAAGATATGAGATACATTTTAACTGCTTTTTTATTGATCAATGGCCTGATGATGGCCCAGGCACAAAGTCCGGCAGCATGGAATAATAAACAATGTGCCGTAGTGCTTACCTACGATGATGCCATTGACGTTGACCTGGATCATGCGCTACCCGTGCTGGATTCGTTAAAACTAAAAGCCACCTTTTACCTTATTGGTTCTTCATCTGTAGTAAGTAAACGTATGGACGAATGGCGCAAAGTAGCCAAAGAAGGTCACGAGTTAGGCAATCATATGATGTATCATCCCTGCGATGGTAATCGCCCGGGCCGTGGTTTTGTAACACCTGAAACCGACCTGAGCAAATACACCATGGCGCGTGAAACCAACGAAGCTGTGATGAATAACGTATTGTTAAGAGCTATTGACGGAAAAGATAAGAGGACCTTCGCCTACCCATGCGGAGATTTAAAAATAGGTGACGACTTTATCTGGCCGCATATTCAAAAAGAGTTTGTAGGTGCAAGAGGCGTAGGCGCAGGTATGCAAACGATTGAAAAAGTAGATCTGGGCAATATCGACTGCTACATGATAGACAAACGTAAGGCCGATTACATGATAGACCTGGTGAAACAGGCTATGCAAACTCATACTTTATTGGTATTTTTATTTCACGGCGTGGGTGGCGGTCACAATATCAATGTTGATCTGCAGGAACATAGCAAGCTATTGCACTTTATAAAAGAGCACGAAAAAGAAATTTGGGTAGCGCCAATGGTAGATGTAGCACAACATATTAAAAACTACCAGGAGAAGCATAAATAATATTTGAAAAGCAGGAGCGATGGGATGGTGCGGTGAATAACAAGTAACTAACTAATTATCATCTATAAATTAAACCACAACCTATTTATTATGAGCATTCCAACAACACCCGTTGCAGTAAAAGATGGCATTGCCAACCCTGCACCGCTCGGCCTTTGCGCCTTCGGCATGACTACTGTTTTGCTGAACATTCACAACGCTGGCTTTTTTGAAATGAATTCCATGATCTTTGGCATGGGTATTTTTTACGGCGGCCTTGCCCAGGTTATTGCCGGCTACATCGAAGCTAAAAAGAATAACACCTTCGGGCTTACCGCTTTCACATCGTATGGCTTTTTCTGGTTATCGCTGGTAGGATTGCTCGTAATGGCTAAACTTGGCTGGGTTGCTGCCCCGGCTGCAAACGCCTTCGCTGCATACCTGCTTATGTGGGGTTTGTTTACCTTCCTGTTGTTTTTTGGCACGTTAAGATTGAATCGTGCGCTGCAATTTGTATTTGCTTCGCTTACCATTCTGTTTGTTTTGTTAGCAATAGCCAAAACTACAGGCAACGAATCGATCGAACATTTTGCAGGTTATGAAGGTATAATGTGCGGTGCATCAGCAATCTACACAGGTATTGCCAATGTGTTAAATGAACTTTATGGCCGTGAAGTATGGCCTGTTGGTGCCGTTAATAAATAAGATCGGCATCTTATTAAATAAAAAAAGCCTCCCGAATTTCGGGAGGCTTTTTTTATTGCTATACCGCATCTGAGAGCGACGAAAAAGTAAAGTCGCGTATCTTCATCGGTGGTATCATGTAACTGCGGTAGCTTTCAACGCTGATGGCCCTTTCAGGCTTGCCCAGCATTTCTACGTTATTAAGCATAATAACCGGGCTTTCATTAAAACGGAAGTTCTTGATCGGGAATTTGATCTTACCGTTCTCAATGTAGAAAGTACCATCACGTGTCAAACCGGTGAGCAGTAATGATTGCGGATCAACACTACGGATATACCATAAGCGGGATACCAAAACACCACGTTCGGTGCTTTTTATCATGTCCTCAATAGTTGCGTTGCCGCCTTCCATGATGATATTGCTTGGGCCGGGCATAGGTTTTACACCTTTTTTATCGGCCCAGTAACGGGAGTAGCTCAGGTTTTTAACCACACCGTTTTGTATCCAGTAGGTTTTTTCTAATGGTAAACCCTCTGCATCCCAGGTAGCGCCCGGAAGATCGGCATAGAACGGATCAGAGTAGATGGTTACCTTATCGTCCATTAACTTTTCGCCTAAACGGGTGCCGCCGCCTCTTTTACTTAAAAAGCTGCGGCCCTCTTCGGCTGTACGGGCATCAAAACGGAACATATTTTCCATCATGTAAGCACCTGCCGTAGGTTCTAAGATCACGGTGTATTTACCCGGCTCAATGGCTTGTGCTCCTATCGAGCTGTTAGCCTTCGATGCTGCATATTTTGTGGCAGCATAAGTGTCCAGCTTTTTCACGTCATTAAAACCACGGGCAGCATAACCGGAACCTGTACCAGCTTCATTACGGGTAGTAATTGTAAAGATCACATCCGACGATTTATTATAAGCAAACAAACCTTTGGAGTTCATCACCGCGGTAAAACCGCTGGTGTTTTCAATAAAACCGGCTGCTACCAGCTTTGCGTCTTTGGTAACCTGCAAGCTTTTAGCGGTCATTTCTGCGCGGGTATCGGGCGTCATGGCTGCCGTATCTGCATTGTATTCTATCGATTCTGCAAACGGCGTAGCGGGTGCACCTAACAGCGGCATGTGTTCGCGGTTTTCGGGCGCTAACTGCGCTAACTCTTCGGAGTTACGAACCACTTTTTGAAGTGATGCGTCATCAAATTCATTGATACTGGCCGAGCCTGTTTTTTTGCCGAAGGTAGAACTAACCGATAAATTCATAGTATTGATATCACCGGCAGTTGATACGGCGTTAAGCGCTGTACGGATGTTACCGCCCATACGGCCGTTCAGGAAGACCTCACATTCGTCGGCCTTTGAATAACTAAGCACTTTCTTTAATAAAGCCTGTGCTTCTTCTTTGCTAAGTATTGCCATATGATATTATCCTATTCTTCGTTTTGTATTAATAACATTTACACCGGTAAACTTGGCGGTTGATGCGCCGTGTGATACTGCGTTTGATTGACTTGGCTGGCCCTTACCGTCATTGAAAGCGCCGCCTAAACGGTAATCGCGTTCATCGCAAACAGCCGAACATGAGTTCCAGAACTCTTGTGTATTAGCCTGGTAAGCAACGTCATTCAGCATACCTACAATTTTGCCGTTTTTGATCTCATAAAACAACTGCCCGCCAAACTGGAAGTTATAACGTTGCTGATCGATAGAAAACGAGCCGTTACCCACAATGTAGATGCCTTTTTCCACGCCTTTGATCATATCGTCTACACTCAGCGGAGTTTTGCCCGGCTGCAGCGATACGTTAGGCATACGCTGGAACTGTACTGCATCCCACGATTGTGCGTAGCAGCAACCTTGTGAAGCCTTTAAACCCAACATATGCGCCTGGTCGCGGATAGCCTGGAAGTTAACCAGTACACCATCTTTAATGATATCCCATTTGCCGCATTTAACGCCTTCGTCGTCATAGCCTACAGCGCCCAAAGAGCCGTATTGCAGTTTATCGCCAACGATGTTTACGTTCTTGCTGCCGAAGTGGAAGTTACCGGAATGCAATTTCTCTAAAGAAAGGAAACTGGTACCTGCGTAGTTGGCTTCATAACCTAAAACGCGGTCTAATTCTGTTGGGTGAGCCACCGATTCGTGGATAGTTAACCATAAGTGCGAAGGATCAAGCACCAGGTCATATTTGCCCGGCTCAACTGATTTCGCCTTTACTTTATCGCGCGCGTTTTGGGTGGCGTTTTTAGCATCCTCCAGCATGTCGTAACGGTTCTTGTAACGGGTTACTACGCCCTGCACTTTTTCCGAATCTTTTGGCGTTAGGTATTCATAACCCATACCCACAGGCGAACTCAATGCATCGCGTGAATCAAAACCACCGGTTGTTGGATCGGTTTGCGTAACGGTAAAGGTTGGATATAAACGATGGATGTCCTGGTCGATATAGGAACCATCTGTTGATGCAAAATATTTCTGCTCGTTAACGCATTGAATGCGCGAGTTGACAAAGGTAGCACCACCTGCCATTGCTGCACCGTTAACGGCCAATAGCATATCTACTTTTTCTTTAATAGGCACCTCGAAAGCATTGCGTTCTATTGGTGTTTTCCAGCTTACTTCGCCAAAACCCTGTTGGGCGGCTAATTGTACCGGTGTGCCACCAATTTTGGCGTTGGCTTTTGCCACGGCACAAGCCGCTTCAGCCGTTTTAGCAATGCCGTCTTTACTCATGTTGTTGGTAGCGGCGAAACCCCAGCAGCCATTCACGATCACGCGTACACCGGCACCGTATGACTCTGAATTGTTGATGTTCTGCACGCGGTTTTCGCGCGCGCCAATTCCCTGGTTAAGGTAACGGCCAATACGCACATCTGCGTAAGTGGCACCCTTAGAACGGGCAGCGTTTAGTGCCACGTCGGCCAGCTCTTTTTTGATGCGTGGGTCCACCTGTTCCAATGCCTGTTCGGGATGGATGGTATTGGCAAAGGCGCTGAAATTTTTCATCATCATCGCCCCGGCGCCAACGCCGGTTAAATAAATAAAGTTTCTTCTTTTCAAGGTTTGATCCTCCTTAGTTAAAAATATAAAGTTCTTAAACGGCCATTTTCTGCTCGGCCCATAAATAGGTGCAGGCGGCCAATAACAGTATGTAAAAAAACAATTTAGGCACTTCAACCGGCGCCTTGATTTTTGTTTGCTTTCCGGGGGTAGTGATTGTAGCTCTATTATCGGAATATTTTTTGGTATCCGCTATTTTTTTGAGATTTTTTATACCCTGCCAGTCATTTTCCCGATAAGTGTACCAGTCATAATTGGCCATGCCGGGAATAACTGTGTGTTGCCAACCTGCTGTCCGCGGCCAGTAAGTCATATTCCATAAAAATGGAATAGCCTGTTGTCGATAAGGTACCTTGATATTATTAATAAGTGCAGACGCAGGGGCTGCGTTGCTTTGCAGTTGCAAGGTAACAGGTTCGTCTGCAGTAGGGGCAATGTTCAATACGCGGACGGACGATGCAGTCGACTGTCGCTTTGCAGCTTTATCAAGCAGCAATGTCCATAATGATGAATAGTCACGTTGATTGCCGCTTAAGGCCCAGGTATAAGTGGTATGTAATGTGGTTAATAATAGTTTGCCCTCACCGTTGGCTGTTGCCGAAGCCAGCGGATGCCCGGCTTTATCGGTAATTAGCTTTTGAAACCCATCATCAGGTATAATATAAGCCTGATCAATGGTTAACGGTGATGTTTGTTGCTTTTTGCCGGATAAAATAAGCGGCGATGGTGCTGTTTTAGATGATTGATTACTTATACGAAAAACGTTAGCCGGCCAGGTATTGGGTTTTGCAGAACTATCCGAACGGACTATTAGACCTAAGCCGTTTTGTTCGATCTGTTGTTTTAGTCCGCCAGTTTTCGATGCATTCAGGTTTTGGATGGCAGGCAGATCGCCTATTACCACATCAAATTTCTCCAGTGTTGAGGCGGAAAGATGGTCAAGCGATAGCTTATCCATATTCATAAAATCCTGGCTGATTTTATTGGTGCTGATGGTGGTGCGTAACGCGGCCTCATATCCATTCTGGCCAAGCCAGTCCTTCAAAAATTTACTTTCAAAATCGGGTGAAGAACTCAGTAACAACACTTTTAACCGCTTGTTAGGTTCCACCGTAAAAGGAACAGGATTTTTTTCAACGGTGTCCTTACCCGTGATGGCTAATAAGGTATAAACCGCTTGTCCGGTTATTTTTGGTGTAGTGGTCAGTTCAAAATCGGCCGATTTTCCCGCCGCTATTTCAGTTGAATCAAGCGAAGTATTCAAGCCTTTTAAAACTAATTTTACATCTTTTGAACTTTGGTTGCGATAACTACCTTGCAGCCGCAATGGCTCACCGGTTTTCAATTTATGCGGCCAATTGGCTGCCGTGACCCCATCGGGCAGATCAGACGGTTGGTAAATGATAGAGAGATGGGTTTGCTCCAGGTCAAAATCATTTAATCCGTACCCTAAAACATGTAGTTGCCGAACGGCCGGATATTTCGCTTCAATATCTTCTAAATTGTTGATCAGAATTACCTTGGGATAAGCCTTTTTAATCTCTTTTTCCAGCGTGAAAATAGTTTCAACCTTGGTGATGCTATCGCGATCGTAGTTTGCGGTTAACAATATAGCCTCATTGTCCGGCAAGGAAATGCTGCTCGAAAAACTAACAGGTAAAATAATGCAGGCGAGTGCTGAGATAGCCAACATCA
>Ga0206919_1014_pt1 | contig 42469 bp, 34 predicted proteins | sample Alteio_BWOrgHeat_67_FD_152962 | JGI IMG/M metagenome (GOLD analysis project Ga0206919, IMG submission 152962) | Enriched cells from forest soil in Barre Woods Harvard Forest LTER site, Petersham, Massachusetts, United States -... | ecosystem: Environmental > Terrestrial > Soil > Temperate forest >... | reverse complement strand
GAAGAGGAAAGAGTGCGGTTAAAGGCAGAAGCGGCCGAGGAAAAGGATCTTCTGCCCAAAATTGAACGTGTTCTTGTAGGATTTAACAAAAGCGAGGAAGATCATTTTATTGCCCGTCTTGCGGGTTGGCTTATTGGTGCGCGGCAGATTATCGCAACAGTTATTGAACCCGTTCGAATACAACATATTGGACCCAAAACTGAAATTCGATCTCCTTCCGACGTCTTAATCGAAGCCACCCGGTCGGCCCTGCAATCTCTCCAGACACATAAAAATGCAAACTTATCCAAGACGGAGACAGAGACCAAACCCTCAGACTCCGCGGCTGGCATTGCGAATGCGAAGGAGATCTCCACCAAAAAACTGGTTTCAATTCTCAATCCCAAGGAGCACGTTTCCCTTGAAAAGGATGGGTTCGCAGAGTTCATCCTGGAAGAGGCTAGGAATGGTTACGGCATGATCTTTCTCAGATTAGATTCAAGATCGATTTCAACCGATGTCAGAAGCCCGATCGAAAAGATCATTCGAGACTTTGCTGGTCCTGCCGCCATCCTTTTCGGATCCAATGTTCTGAAGGCGGATGCCAACATGACTTTAACAAAGATTCTGGTTCCCACTAGTGGGGCCGATTATTCGCGATTTGGAGCAGAAGTGGCTGTTGCTATCGCCAAGGGCTGTGGCGCCTCCATAACGGCCGTGCATATCTCGGTTTCCTCGGACAATGAGCTCTTACGTCTCCCTGTCAAATTAATGCGAACGGGCCGTCCTCTGGTGGATGACATCGTAGCTCTTGGAGAAAGGGAAGGGGTGAAAGTATATCCTAAAGCACTCACCAGCGAGGTCAAAGAAAGCGCCATTTTAAGACAGGCCGAAGTTGGAGGCCATCAACTAATCGTCATTGGAACCAAGTCCCAGTCAACTGACCAGCTCCATTTTGGAAGCAGCGCCATGGCACTGATTGAAAACGCCTCCTGCCCGGTTCTCATTGTAAGATCGTGATTTCACTATTTTTGTGATAGCACCAGATATTTACGTAGAAGATCGTTTTTCCCGCAGTCGAACTGGAACTGGTTCCAGCTTGGGTGAAGACCCGCCTCTGGATGCCTCCAAAGTTCCTGGTGGAGCCAGAAGACGGTTTCTGCGTCCCACAGCAATCGTTGTTTCTCCTCAAGCTTTAACGTCGCTGGACCATCCTTGATAAGTCGTTCACGGAGATCGCCCGTGGATGTTTTGGGTTTATCCTCGGTGTTGGACGCTGCCCGCTGTCGCACCATGGAAAGATGCACCGCCTGCACATATGGGCACAATAATGCCTGGATCCACAGAGAATTAGGTGGCTTTTGAAGTTTCTCAGCATCGTCGCTGATCAAGCCTTCAAGCTCAGTTGCAAGATGGGATTCTTCAGGGATGAGAAACCACCCTCGCGATTGGAACCATCTTCCCAGGTTCGGCGAACTACTTATCCAAACTGTCAATGGTGCCAGAATCCAAGCTCCTACTATCGACATAGACCAGTAACTAAAGCCCAGATTATACCAGAATACCATCTGAGTGACGATTCCGAGACAGCTTTGCCATCCGTAGAGCCTGATACAATGAGAGAGCGAGAGACCGCTGTCGGCACGGTTCTGGCTCGTCCATTTAATTTGCCAGCCAAGGAGGGTTTGCAACACAAACAAGGTGTGAAAGAGCATGATTACGGGGGCCAGTAACATGGAGATAAGCGTTTCAAAACAGGTGCTGCAGAAGAGACGGCAAAGGCCGCCGAACTGCTTCATGCGCGGAAGAACAGAGAGAGCACCCAGCAACCTTGGCGTGAAAAGCAGAATCATTGTAGTCATCAAAAGAAGCAAGGGTGCGAAACTCTGTGTGGCACCCAAATCTTCAGGTCCAGCGGAATAGGCTAGGAATCTGGCACGATCATGGGCACTGAAACATCCCGCCACCATGAACGTTAGCCAAATTGGGGAGCACAGGTAGGACATCAGGCCAATCCAAATTTGCAGTCGGTTGCCCATCTTGATATCGCGAGCAAAGAGGAACCAAAAATGCTGTAAATTTCCTGCGCACCATCGCCGATCCCTCTTGAGCATGTCGCTCAGATTCGGTGGCCCCTCCTCATACGAGTCCGCTTCATCATAGGCGATCCATACCTCGTACCCGGCACGCTGCATCAGCGCAGCCTCGATCGTATCATGGCTCATAATATGTCGTGCGTGCGAATCAGGAACAGGAAGAATCGGCAACGCACAATATTTGATGAAAGGTGCGACACGAATAATAGCGTTATGCCCCCAGTAGGAACCCGCAGACATCTGTGCCAGGCTGCATCCCTGGGAAAGAATTTTCCCATACACTTTGTTTGAAAACTGTAACACCCGTCGAAATAATGACTGACCCAGTACCATGGCGGGTTGAGTCTGTAAAATCCCAACCTCCGGATTGCTCTCCATCGCCCGAACCAGTCGGACCATGGTGGACCCACTCATAATGCTGTCTGCGTCCAGGACGATCATGTAGCGATAGAGTTTTCCCCAGCGCCGACAAAAGTCGGCTATGTTGCCGCTCTTGCCATTGATGGAGTGATGCCGCTTCCGGTAGAAAATCTTGCCGAAAGCATTCAGTTTCTGGCACAGATGCAACCATGCACACTCCTCCTCTATCCAGTGATCAACGTCGCTGGAGTCGCTGCAGATGTAGAAGTCAAAATGCTCGATCAACCCCGTTTTTTCAAGACTGCGCCACATGTTTTCGACACCGTGACTGACTCGTTCCACCTCTTCGTTAAACACCGGAATCACGATGGCGGTGGCCGCCAAGGGAATCGATTGCTCCCTTTCCCTCCAAGATCTCCGCATAACATGAAACGGATCCCCTCCCCGCAGCCAATCGCCAAAGCCAAACAGGGCCAATATGAAGGCGACGGCAAGCTGGGCAAACAGCAGAGGAAAAAGGGCGAGAATGATATAATCAGACCAAAAAATCTGCTGCCCGGAATAACTGTTCAATAGCAGAGTATAACCGGCCGCTGTCAGAAATGTCGCTCCACCCATTAAGAGGACGCTTCTCCTCAACCCAACATTTTTAGGAAGGGGCGTGTTCATAAGAAGTAAGATATCCAGAGGTAAGCAACAAAATAGATTCCCGTCCAAAACAGCATCGCAATGAAGATGGATCGAGCATTCCATTGATGCCATGTATTGTGGGCGATTTCGACCATCGGCCCGTAATCGATCGGACGCGGTGTCATGCTTGAAATATCGAGATCGGGACCGGTAACGACCAAGGTCTGGTGCATCGATTGTCGTAGGTGTTCGGGTAGCGGAAAAACTAGAAAGGCAATGGGGGAGGTTCGGAAAGTTTGGTTCAAGAGCATCGCAACATAACCAGCAGTAAAAATCTGCTGGGGCATCCTGGCCCGATCATCCAGGCTGATCTTTAGCCATGCGGATACCAGTTTTTGAGCCTGTTCCATGACCAGGATAGTAGGATCACGACTGGTGTCCTGCTGGTGAATTTCCCGCGCCTGATCGAGAATTTTCAACGCGAGTCGGGAAACCTGTGCGTGGTCACTCAGTGCAAACGCATTTAAAAAGTTGTGAATGCGATCGTAGGCCTGGTTCCAGGCCAACTGATCGTCACAGGCGGGGACGCCGGAAGAAGTATTTATTGATGCCATGTATAGGTCCATTCTTCGCTTAAGGGTTTTGCATCCTTACTTGCGTTCTCCATCAAACGGCAGTGCATTTCGGTGGGAATATGGTGTTTGAAGGGAATAATTGTGAAGGAGGCCCGCCAGGAGTTGCCAAAACCGATTTTTTGAATATTCGACTCCCGTAAAACGGTTTTCGGAGGATCGAAATGAAGGTAAAGATGAGGAGGATGGCTTGGAGATATCCCCTCAATTCCACTACCAGCGAAATCAATCATGAATTGCACGGGTGTGGTGTCACCGACTCCTGATGGTGCATCTGAAGATGGCGGGGCTGGATTAACGATAAATGTAGCGGGGCTGTAAGCCAGCGGAGGGAGCGTTGCGTCGTTCATATAAAAGTTGAGAGTGTAATCGAGTTCCATTCTCTCCCCTGCCTGGGGTATCTGGTCGGGATGCCAAAATAGGACGACGTTATCAATGTTGGGGTCAGTGCTAGGACGATGATCCAGCACCACGGATCCCTTTCCCCAGGTACCGTGAGGAACCACCCAGACGCTAGGGCGAACATTATATTGGAGGTCCAAATCCTGGTAGTGCTGAAAATCGCGGTCCCGTTGCAGCAAACCAAAGCCCCTGGGATTTTCATCATTAAACTGGTAGACTTGAAAAAGAGGTGCCTGTCCGAGTGGACGCCATATCCAATCGTCTTTCCCCGTATGGATCAGAACCCCATCGGAATCATGAATTTCTGGGTGAGGATTGCCAAAATGGTTTGAGTCACTCTGACCATACAAATACATACTAGAAAAAGGCGCGATCCCCATCCACGATATTGGTTTCCGGAAGAACAATGTTGCATGGACGTCAACAGAGGTTACCGCACCGGGGTGTATCTTGAACCCGTAGGCTCCGGTTACGCTGGGACTGTCGAGGAGTGCATCCATCACAATTTCTCTCGCATTGGAGGCAGGCTCATGCAGCCACCACTCCTTGAACTGGGGAAATTCCTCGGACTTACCATCGGCTCCCGCATTGATCGCGAGACCGCGCCCGGAAAGTCCGTAAATCTGGTTTTTGGCAATAATACGAAAGTAACTTGAGCCGAGAACGGAAAAGAAGCCGTCAAGGGAGTCAGGCTTATTAATTGGGTACCGCACATAAAATCCGGCATAACCAAGATTGGACGGCAGCGGAGGATTAAATGTGAGATTTAAATAACTGAAAAAGGTGGGAGAATAGGCGAGACGATGCTCACCTCTGCCATCCACCACGTTGATTATTGGCGACGTGTGACACTCATTGCTGATATGGAAAAAATCCACTTGAAACGGCAATCCTTTTTTTCGCCAGAGCCGGTGTAAATCCTTCCAGAAAATGCCGCGTTCCTGATCAGGAGTCAGCCTCTTGAGTTGTGCAGGAAGAACGTCAGGCAATTCAACGAATGGTGTTCGGGCCAGTTTTTCCGCAGAGGACTGAACCTGCTCAAAAGTAAATCGATTCCTCTCGTGAGAACGGAGGGTGATCATAAGCAACAGCCCGGTGATGAGAGCGAAGAAGAAGTGAAGCCGCATCGGAGTGAAGAGAGTTTATTTTTTAGATACGCTGCTAAAAATTGAGTAATACTAGGGCGTCACCTCAAACTGCGCACCCAATGTGGCTCCGGAGCTTCCTCCCACCCAGACTTGGTACTCGGCGGGAGAGATTTCCCGTTTCATCTCAAGATTGCAGTAAGACAGTTCATCGAACCCCAGGGCAAATTCGAGATGTTTTGTTTCACCAGGACTGAACATTACGCGCTGAAAACCTTTGAGTTCACGTACCGGTTCCTCCACACTGCCATCCGTGTTGCGAATATACAATTGGGCGACTTCGACGCCAGGGATCGATCCACTGTTTTTAACGTCGACGCTCACGCGAATATAGGGGTCCGGAGCAAACAGTCTTTTCTTTTGCAATTCAAGTGCGGCTAGCGAAATGCGGGGCTGGCTCAATTTCAGTTTCGAGTAGGCAAACTGGGTGTAAGAAAGGCCGAAACCGAAAGGAAATAAGGCCGCATTGGTTTCGTCGATATATCTCGAAAAGTATTTATCCTGGCCAGTGGGTGGATGATTCAGATTGATTTCACCAGCGGGACGCCCAGTCGGAAGTTGGTTGTAGAAGAGCGGCTCCTGGCCAACGGCTCGCGGGAAACTGACCGGCAATTTTCCACTGGGATTGACATCTCCGAACAGAATGTTGGCCACTGCCGACCCTGCTTCGATTCCCGGATACCAAGCTTCAATCATCGCAGGCACGTGGGCTGCCGCCCACTTGAGAGAAAGCGGCCGACCATCAAAGATAACAAGCACGGTAGGTTTGCCTAGACGGGTGATGGTTTCCAGTAATTGTTCCTGGTTTCCCGGCAAGTCGAGACGGGTTCGTGAGGTTGACTCGCCAGTCATTGTCGCGGCCGATTCTCCGAGCGCGAGGATAACGACAGAGGCTTGCTGAGCAGCTTTCACGGCCTCATCGAACCGGTCATCAGAACCACTTAAAATGTCGGTGCCCTGGGCATAGAGCACCTGAGTCTTGCTTTTCTTAAAACGATTTTGCAAGGCCATTCGCAACGTGACGACATCGCGGAAATCTCCTGCTGCTGCCCAAGAACCAAGCATATCGATTTGAGAATCCGCCAGTGGCCCGATGAGAGCGATAATAGGCGGATTTTTTGGCAGAGGAAGCAGCGGAGCTGTATCGGGTGGCGCTACGTTATTTTGAAGTAACACAAGAGTCTCTTCGGCCACTTTTCTGGCCAACTCCCGCTTTTCATTCGTGGCAACATAGGTTGGCTTTTTATCAGGAGCATAGGGATGCTCGAAAAGACCGAGAGCGAATTTAACGCGGAGAATACGGCGCACAGCCTGATCGATCTTTGTCTCTGACAATTGTCCCGAGTTTACTAACCGGGCAAGCTGTGTATGGTAGACATCGCTTTCCATGTCCATGTCAACTCCCGCCGTAAGTGCCTTGCGCGCAGCAACAGATTCATTGCTGGCCACGCCGTGATTAATCAATTCTCGCACCGCACCATAATCACTCACTACCATCCCATCAAACTTCCATTCATTGCGCAGAATCTGAGTGAGCGTGAATGGATTGGCTGTGGCAGGAACTCCATTAAGCGGGTTGAACGCGCTCATGACCGTGACCGCACCCGCTTCAATGCCCGCATGGTAGGGAGGAAGATAGACTTGGCGCAGGGTGAGTTCCGACATATCCACCGTGTTGTATTCCCGACCCGCACTGGCCGCACCGTAGGCTGCGAAATGTTTTACGCAGGCGGCGACTGCGTCCGTATGGCTGAGATCGTCACCCTGATAACCCTCAACATAGGCGCGCGCAAGAACGGAACCAAGAAAGGTGTCCTCCCCAGCTCCTTCTGTAATGCGCCCCCAGCGCGCATCCCGAGCGATGTCGACCATAGGAGAGAAAACCCAGCGGATACCATCATCGGCGGCCTCCCCAGCCGATACATGGGCAACCTGTCGAACCAAGTCCGGATCAAAGCTTGAAGCTAGTGCGAGCGGAACGGGGAAAATAGTGTGCTCCCCATGGATGACATCGTAACCGAAGAGTATCGGGATATGGAGTGGACTACTTTCCACAGCCAGATGCTGATAATAGTTGGTCGCATGTGCGCCGACTACGTTGAAAATAGATCCGATATGCCCCTGTTTGATCATCCTGTCGTAACCAAGCAGATAACTTACCGGGCCAGTTATTCCTCCGATGCTGTATTGACTCATTTGCCCGATTTTTTGATCGAGCGACATGGAATTGAGCAGCTTTTCCACCCGATCATTGAGATGCTTGTCCGCCAGCTGCATGTTCGATGGCTTTTCCGCAACGGAAAGAAATAAGTCCTTGTCCAGTGTCGTCGAAGGGGAGGGTCTCTGAGGAGTTGGGGGTTTCAGAATCAAGCCACCCATCACGAGGCCCACTACCACGAGCATCACCAGACAGGTTTTTCTGGAGGGAACGCGGATGGAAATTTGAATGACTCGCCCGTGTTTCGACATAGCCAAACAGTTTTCATTACCTGTTATGAGTTTTTATCTCGCCTGAGGTGCAAATTTCCTGAGCCCCCGCGCTCATGAATATTTTCTTGGCCCGAATAATCTCCTCCAATCTCTCGGCATGCACCGAGATGAGAATATTGCCTTCTTTAATTTTCTCCTCGTACCGATTGGCATTGTTTTCAGAAACACACATACCGATTAATTCACCCGCAATTCCTCCAACAGTGCCTCCAATCAAGGCAGCTATAAGAGGTCCCGCGCCAATCAAAGGGCCGATTCCAGGAATGGTAATGGCACCCATTCCGGCAATCCATCCCAAGCTTCCTCCAAGGACAACACCTGTGCCAGTTCCAACAAGCAAGCACTTCGTGGAAGTAGTCCCTACCTCATGATCACACTCGAGCTTGTGATGTGGAATCAGAACAGAGATGTCGTTATTGGGGGAATTCGAGTTTTTCAGATTACTCACAATGCGTTCAACCTGTTCATGCGAACTGGAGAGACAGAAAACAGAATCTTTTGTCATATGGAAATCACCTTCGTTTGATTAATTTGGTCGGTTTTAAGGTCATGGTGAGCCTTGATTGGACGAACTATGATCACTTGAGTCGGTTAGTACTATGGGGTGTTTACCCCACGAAAAAAGGTTGTGTTAGCTCTTAGCCTGAATCCATCAAAGGGGGTCGACAGCTCATTAAAACCCGTGTTAGTGTTGCCAATCCGTTAACAGGAGTAATTTATGAAGAAAGCCACAATGTATTCGATCCTAGTCCTCGTTCTCAGTTTATGGCAGTTGCAAGCCAGTGACATGCGAGAGGATGTCATGGATGCCGTTTCGATTCTGACCACAAAACAAACCTCTTCAAACCCAATCCCCGCAAAAATTCTAAGACAAGCCAAAGCGATAGGGATTATTAAAATCACGAAGGGAGCCTTTGGGGTGGGAGGCGCATCAGGAGAAGGTGTTATCGTGGTGAAAATGTCCTCTGGATGGTCTGCACCAATAGCCTTTAGTCAGGGCGGAGGAAGCATCGGATTTCAGATTGGGGTGGACATAAAGAAACTTATATACATTTTTAATACCGACGCAGCGTGGCGGGCTTTTGTCGGAGCGAATAGGGTACGATTTCAAGCGGCTGCCCAGGCAACAGCTGGTCCCGACTACGTTTCTGAAGATGCCGCCGAAGGGTTGCCAGAGTGCAATGTTTATGTGTATGCCCTTGCGGATGGAGCCTTCGCTGGAACCTCCATTGGTGGACAGATGGTCGGAGCATCCAATGACACAAATGAAGATGCCTATCACGTCGTTAATGTCGTCGATATCATCAAAGGCAAAGTCTCTCCGCCTCCCTATGCCCGTGCTCTATATGATCTCCTGAACCTGACCTCCAAGGGAAAGTGATTCCCTGATCAGGTGGGGACTTCACCCTATTTTCGAAGCTCCAGATTATGAGAAGCTCTTCTTTGTGACGAACGCCCCTGTCAAATCCTCGGCTGTACTTAGACCTGATGCATTAACCTCTGAAATGCATCCCTTACTTCTGTTTTTTGACGGCGAATGTGCATTTTGTAATCGCTGGGTCAACCGAGTAAAGGAAGCCGATTATACACACCGGATGCGGTACGGAACTAAACAGGGTAAAACTTTCAGGCTGGTCACCGAAATCCATCCGGAAATGGCGGATATCGATTCCGTGGTTCTGGTCAAACGTCGAATGGATGGCGGCGAAGATTTTCTCGTACGCAGCGGTGCGATTTATGAGGTCATCAGTGGATTGCCCGAATTCCATTTATTCGAGTTGTTACTGAGAATTATTCCAACACCGGTTTCTGACATTGGCTATCGGATTTTTTCTAGTCTCAGATCCGTACTCTTCAGCAGGTGGAGCAACTATCGAACATCGCTTGAGCAGGATAAAGAATTATTTGTGGATTAGTTGTTCTGAATCATACACGACCCCAAACTTGAAAAAAGGTATGGAAAGAATTACTTGCATCAGGTTTGGGTTGGCGATTTGTCTCTTTGTTCTTGAGATCAGTGTAGGTGATTGTCAGACCAACAAACTGGATTCCCCGACAATCATTAAATTGGATTGCACCCTTTACTATACGCCTAAAGAATCTGGCTTTGTCCCTGGAAAAGGCTTTGATCTTCATCCGGTATCTAAACATGGACTTCGCGGACGAAAGTTTGCTACAGATTTTCTGCGTGCGGTTCAAATGGAAGGTCACGGACTACTCGCTCACATGCAAGGAAGGTATTCCTATATATACTATTGCAACGGTTCATGGGGATACACCGACCTTCCTCGGGGAATAAAACAGACTGCTCTTATCCCTTTGCAATCCTGCGCAGTTTCATTCGAGACTTTTCGTTCCAGACACGGAGAATGGTTTAAAGTGCAACAGAATCAATTGCCCTCTAAGTTAGAGGCAGCCATCTGGCAGGTTGTAGATGTCGGCGGAAATGTTAACCGGCAACAAATTGACCTGTACTGGGGTGAGGATAATCCCCGTGGTTCAGGCTCCAAAATTTATCTTCCAGCTGGCACCAGTTTTACCGGTCTATCACGAGCGCAATTCAAGGTAGTTCGAAAGATGTAATACCAGTCATGAAAAACCTTTTTATGACTGGTATAAGACAGGGAGCGAAAGACTAATGGAAACCTTTCCGTCGGGAGATAACTTTTCACTGTTGTTGCTGAAAAAAAGTTATGTTTATTTCCAGGGGTAACCTCCTGCGAGGAGAGTTCAACTCGCTGCAAAGAGCACGATTTATGGGGGCACCCTTGCATAATGCGGATTATGTTTGATAAAAGATTTTTGATACAATATGCAACTTATTTATAATGAGTGGAATGCGCTAATCCGTCAAAATTGGCATCGACTCTGCGGATGAGTGGCCATGACATTGAGACATTCGTATATAGCATTTAACCCGAAATCCGAGATTATAAGACATCGGGGAAAAAAACACGGTTTTGGACCATAATTTCCCACACACGACACCACGCAAACTGAATCACAATTAAAATCACATGAAAAATATGAAAAATCTCACCTCTATTTTGGGGGTGTTAGCCGTTTCAACAATACTTGTCGTGGCTGGCGAAGATAAGAAGATGGTGGTACCCGAAGATATTGCCGTCTCATCCGATCAAAATCAGGAGAACGACTGGTCGCTGGAGCTGGGAACTGGTATACAATGGTCAAACGTACGTGCCGGTGGAGAAGATGCCTATACGATGATACCTGGAAATTTTACCGCTGGATTAAAGCTTGATGATGTTGGCCTTGATGATTTCGCCGGAGGTATATTCCGGGGGTACTCCGAATTTCTTTTTCAGGGATATGGATATGCCCTGACGAATAGCCCGGATGCTGAAAGCCGTATTTTTGGAGGCAATGTAGGACCTAGATATAACTTTGTTCAACCGGGCTGGAAATTGGTACCCTATGTTGAGGGGTTGGTCGGCTTGGGTTTTGCCGATTCCAATCCTCGTGTTGATAACGCAGGAAATGCCCATGGTCTGGGAGAAGATTTTAACTTCTCCTTTAGTGTCGGAGCTGGCGCACGCTACGACATCAACGATACTTGGTTTGCCCGCGCAGGGATACTTTATACCCACTTCTCCAACGCAGGACTGTCGGAACCTGCTCATCCTAATCGTCCTATTGACGCATTAGGACCTATGATATCTGTGGGATTTTGGCTGTAATAGGACTCTCGTCGAGTTATACGGGAGGCCGACGTCCCGCCAGCAGTGAAATCAGAAAGAGCACAAGAAATACAATGAATAAAATTCTGGCGATTTCTGCTGCCAAACCTGCAATCCCAATAAAGCCAAGTATTCCGGCAATGAGGGCAATGACTAAAAATGTGATGGCATAACCTAACATATATACCCCTTTCCTTTAAATTTACTTCAATTTATAACCTGCAGCCTGCATGCCATACCTGAGTGGTTTAATGGATTCTGCTTGATTTCAAGAGGTTGTGTGATCCCTTTCAAAAAGTTTTACTTAAAATTAATCTTACATTTCGCAAGAGTGGCGAAGTGTCACGGTGCAAAAAGCAACATGCCCATAGATTCCTAAATTATATTCAGAAATCCAATTCCCCAGGAGCCAATCCTAAAGGTAGTGGGGCGGGGCGGACACAGCTGCTCTCAACGATTACATGGCGGCCGGATTGAGAGGATTCTTCAAAAGCGAGCATGACATCCAAAACATGAAAGGCCAGCTCGCCATTCGCACGGTGAGGTCGATCATGGGTTATCGCATAAGCCATGTCTGCAAGGCCTATACCTCTCCCCATATCCTTTGAGTGGCTCAGGTTGACATCCTCCCAATCCGCTGCAGCTGACAAACGAATTTGAACTGGGCCATCGTAAGAGTTAGGGTCGGGAACGCTTATGGTTCCCTTGGTCCCGTAAATCTCAATGTGAGAGAGGTGATGGAATGGCATATCAAAACTTTGAATCACCGTCCCAATCGCACCGCTGGAAAAGTCTAGAATTCCTGAATAATGGGTCGGAACTTGTACGGGAATTCTCGTGCCTCGTCGGTTCTCTGTGGTGATAATGCGTTCGGGAAAAGAGGCGCGTGCAGATCCGCAAACCCTTACGATCGGCCCCATTAAGTAGACTAAGGTTGTCAGATAATAAGGCCCCATATCCAACATTGGTCCTCCTCCCGGTTGATAATATCTCTCGGGAGCCCGATGCCAGTTTTCATGTCCTGCGCAGGCCATGAACGCCGTGGCAGCAATGGGTTGGCCAATGACACCATCATCGATCAGCTTGCGACAGGTTTGTATTCCTCCTCCCAGAAAGGTGTCCGGAGCGCAACCGACCAAGAGTCTACGTTCGCGAGCCTCAGTGAGCAGGGCCTGAGCCTCTTCTCGGGTCAGGGTCAGAGGCTTGTCACTGTAGAGATGTTTGCCTGTTTGGACCGCAGCCAGATTGATTCGAGCATGGACTCGAGGTGGGGTAAGATTCAGGACAACTTGAATTTTCTTGTCCTGCAACAGTTCATCCTCGGTATACACCCGAGGAATCTTGTATTGTTCAGCTTTGGCCTCAGCTCGATAAATCTCGATGTCTGCGCAGGCATAAAGCTCCAAGATTTCAAATTTTTTCAGTCGACTGAGATAAGCGCCGCTGGCGGATCCGCAGCCAATGAGGCCGACTTTAACTGGATTAAACAGCAACATACCAATGAGATAATTTAACGGATTGTTTAGGTTGTTCAATCAAAAGACTTCGATCAAACATTCTCAACAGACTCATTTTACGTACTACAGCCAGAATATGAGTACGTTACCCTATGAACGCAGGTTCCACTTCTAGAGACCAAAGAATTGTTAAGAAAGATACTCGAAGATCTTTTCTATCCATAATCCGGCGTAGCCGGTACCAAGGCTGTTGAGGATTAGAGTGGAGGGCGAATCTCCGTATGCGCCCTAATTGGATCTCGCTTTTCCTGGGTGCAAGGGGGAAAGGCCCCCGATGTCCCGACAAGTGGGCACATATGGAAATTCGCCCACTTAAGTAAATAAAATCTTGCGCTTTTTGAGCGAATTTAAATTCTAAGGGGACTAAAGAGTATGATGAATTGACTTCTGGATGCAAATTTGAAGAACTTAATGAATGACATCAGGAACTGTAATTCGCAACCTGGTGTTTTTTGACGGGGTTTGTGTGCTGTGTGATGGGACGATGCGGTTTTTGTATCAGCAAGATCATGCGAAATGCCTTTGGTACGCCTCACTGCAAGGGGAGACCGCTGAAGAGCTTAATAGGCGATCTGGTTTTTTGAAGGAGGGTCTTAAATCGGTGGTTTTTGTGGAGAGGTACGGTGGTACAGACGAGCAGATTTTTTATCGTTCGGACGCCATCCTCCAGATTTTAGGCCGACTCTCTGGAGTATGGCGCGTGCTCTTTTGCCTTCGGTTCATTCCCCGTCCAATCCGTGATACCGTATATGATTGGATTGCCCGGAATCGATATCGCTGGTTCGGGCAAAAAGAATCCTGTTCCATTCCCGATCCTGCAATGCGTGAAAGATACCTTCAATAGATGTTTCAAATAGCCGTGGTGCCATTAATCCCGGAATCCGAGATTAACCATGCTGAATCTCGGAATTCGGGTTAATCAGTTTTTCCAACACCCCATACCGCAAGCCACGGGTGCTTACCTGAATCGATGAGGCACCGAGCAGCCTCATGGTGACGGCGAATACCGTCATCCCGGGAACGATGATATCTGCTCGAAGTGCGGGGAGTCCTGTTATCTTCTCCAGTTGCTCCAACGAGACGGAGCTTAGCTCCCGTAGTTTTGCCTCGAGAGTGACACAGGAAATCACATAGTGGTGAATTTTTTCGGGGGAAAACATCTTTAGACCTTGAAGAAGTGAGGCTGTGGCAGTGATTGTCCCTCCCGTCCCAATCATGACCCGGGATCCCAGTTGAAACCCTGACAGAATCGGTCTGAGCTGCTCTTCCAAAGAGAGAAACATCCTTTCGAGTTTTTCCGGCGGCACTGGATAGGATTCAATGAATCGTTCCCGAAGCCGGACACAGCCCAAAGGTAAACTGACCCGATTTTCAATTGTGGCTCCCTTTCCCTGAATCCATTCAGAGCTCCCGCCTCCAACATCCATCGCCAGAACGTCTTGTCCATGCAATTTTGGGTCAGTCACCACCCCTAAATAGATCGTTTCAGCCTCCTCTTCCCCGCTGAAAAGTCGGACACTGAAACTAAGTCGTTCGGCTGCAGCTTTTAAAAATTCCTTACGATTCTTCGCATCCCGCACGGCACTGGTCGCTACTGCCATCCATTTTTCTACCATCCATGTATCTCCCTCAGAACGGAGCCGTTTAAGCAGCTCCAAGGTTCGACCCATTGCCTCAGGCTTTAATTCCGCCGTGGCGATGAGATCTTCCGCCAGACGAGTGATGTGACTCTGCTCGGTTAATATTTTGACGATGGAGCCCAGTGTCTCCGCCACCAGAAATTTAACCGTGTTGCTGCCAATATCGATTACTCCGTAACGCATAGATTCCTTTTTGAAGAGCGACTTTCCATATGCACCCTAATTAGATCCCGCCTTTTCTTGAGATGAAAGGGGAAGGTGTCCCCCTTTGCCCTGACAGGTGGGCGCATACGGAGATGCGCCATCCACGTAAGGGTGCTCCGGCAGTTGATTCAGTAAGTCGTAGGATCCGATCCGGAATCGGTTCTTAATTGCACGTGTGATAAATTGTTTTCCAAGTCCCACGGCACTGATCAATGGTATTCCCTGCGCCAGACTGGCAGTGATGGCGGCAGAAAAAGTGCAACCGGTCCCGTGCGGGTTGACATCGGGGACCATCGGCTCGCTGAATTCGTGCAATATCTTTCCGATCGCAAGGACATCGAGTGCTGCCATCTCTTTTAAATGCCCGCCCTTGACTAAAAAGGGTACACCAAACTGGTTCGCCAATCGTTGAGCCACACGTCGCAGATCATCGTGATTTTTGATTACCTCACCCGAGAGAAGCATTGCCTCATCACGGTTCGGGGTTACCAATGTTGCCCGTGGCAGCAACAACTTTTTGAGGGCTGCAATGGCCTCGTCCTGCATGAGCTTTGCCCCACTGCTGGCGACCATGACGGGATCAACAACCAACGGGATCTGGTCGTCGATGTCTATCAGTACTTCATGAACGGCCTCAATGATTTCCTGGGAATAGAGCATTCCCGTCTTCATAGCCTTCACGGGAAAGGCCTCACATACAAGTCGGATCTGCTCCTTCACGCTATGCACCGACACGGACTCAATGCCGCTCACGCGACCGGGGTGTTCCGCGACGATGCATGTCACCGCAGTGGTACCAAAGACACCCATTGTGGTGAATGTCTTGAGATCGGCCTGAATGCCTGCTCCACCGCTATTGTCAGAACCGGCAATTGTCAGCACCACCGGTATCTGAGGCGGATCTGTGATGGGTTCGTTCACTGGCATAGATAATTATTACCTTTCTTTTTTGGTCGAGGGTACTTAAACAAGTAAAGCCATGGATGCAATCATTGAACTGCAAGGTTTAAGAGTTACAGTTGACCGGTTAGAGTACAGATTCTGTTTTGAGGGGAATACCATGAAGCCTCATGCTTTCACCTACTACATTACCATTCACAATGACACCAGCGAGACGATTGTTATCAAAGGTAGGAAATGGGTGATTACAGCCTCCTCGGGAAATGTTCAGGCTTATGAAGGTGGTGGTGTCGTGGGAGAGTTCCCCACCTTGAAACCTGGCCAGAGTTTTCATTACAACAGCTACCATTTGATTAATGAAACCAGTGTCGCAGAAGGTTCCTATATCGGACAGGATGCGAATGGACGAGCAGTCATCACCCGCATCCCCCGATTCGTCATGGAAGTCCCCAAAGAACCGACGGTCATGCAACAGGTGGCATAATTATTTCAGCAGTCCTTTAATTCACCCTTTAAAGATTCCTGGATGAAAAAAATGTTGAAAAAGAAAGTTCGGATCGGGTTTATCGGTGTTGGTACCATGGGACAGGCGGCTCATTTGCGGAATTACGCCAGTCTTCACGGAGAATGTGAAATCGTCGCACTTGCGGAGTTGCGGCCCGAATTGGGATCCAGAATCGCAGCGCGATATGGTATTCCCAAAGTCTATCGCAACTACAAAGAATTATTGTCCAATGAAAAAGTGGATGCTCTCGTGGCCAGCCAGCCTTTTACCCGTCACGGCATTCTGATCCCTGAACTGGCCAAGGCCGGAGTTCCCATCTTGAGTGAAAAACCGATTGCTGGGAGTATTGCAGTTGCCAACAAGATCCTGGCAGCCCTGGAGAAAAATAAAACCTGGCTGATGGTCGCCTATCATAAGCGGAGCGACCCCGCGACGATCTATGCCAAGACCGAGATCGACCGCTTGAAACAAAGCGGAGAGTTAGGAAAGTTACGCTACATCCGAATTACAATGCCAATGGGCGACTGGATTGCCGGGGGATTCGACAACAATCTCACCACGTCCGAAATGCCCGAAAGTCTGGATTCAGATCCATTACCCAAGGACATGGACGAAGTCACCGCGAGAGAATACAGTCTATTTGTCAATTATTACGTCCATCAAGTCAATCTCCTCCGCCACCTCTTCGGCGAAAACTACAAGGTAACGTACGCCGATCCATCTAAAATAATTTTACTTTCGCAGAGCCAGAGTGGTATTCCCGGCATGATCGAGATGAATCCCTACTCTACCACAATCGGTTGGAATGAGGAGGCACTGGTAACTTTCGATAAGGGCTATTTGAGGCTCACTTTACCCGCACCGCTTGTTCTTAATCAACCGGGTCGGGTCGAAATCTTCAAGGATGCAGGTAATGGAACGACCCCTGTCACAGTCCAGCCTAATCTTCCCTGGGTTCACGCCATGAAAAATCAGGCACTCAACTTCATCAAGGCGGTGCGCGGCGAAGCACCCGCACCCTGTCTCGGCCCGGAAGCATTGCAGGACCTGCATATTGCCCGCGAGTACCTACGCCTCTTGAAGGGTGTTTGACCTCGGCGCTTAATCTCGGAATTCGGGTTAATAGCGCCGGAAACGGATAGACACTATGAAATGGAATATCGCGAGGAGATGAAAGTCGATATTTTATCCAAGGATCTCCCCCCCCACTGTGGTCAGTGGAGGCACGCTGATGGTCAATGAGCAGAGCGGTGGTGGCCCAAACGGGATGCCACCTGGTTCGATCTTTGCTTATGTCTTTGAAAATACGAACTGATTTTTGATAACAGATTCTTAACTATGCCATCCCCTGAAACTGCACGGAACGTCCTTGGAAAGCCTCTTCAACCCTGCTCCATGGAACCTCTCACCGGGTTCTTTCGCGATGGTTGCTGCAACACACATGCTGAGGATATTGGCCGCCATGTCGTATGCGTCGTGGTCACCGAAGAGTTCCTGGAGTTCAGTCGGTCGGTCGGGAACGACCTCAGCACCCCTCTCCCTGAATATCATTTCCCGGGCCTGCAGCCAGGGGACCGATGGTGCCTCTGCCTCACTCGATGGAAAGAGGCGCTCGATGCCGGTTGCGCCCCTCAGATCATCCTCGAAGCCAGCCACCAATCGGCCCTCAAGCTGATTCCTCTCTCAGTGATGCAGGAACATGCCTTGCTAGAAGCATAGGAATCCTCCAGTGGATGGCGTCGACATGTCACATGAATTTTCGAAGCCAATTACCTGCGGACGGGATTATCGTCTGATGCCAGAAAGCTGCGACTGTTTGGACCATCTGTTGGTATGTGACGGGTTCTTCCAGATTAAGCCAATCTTTTCGAGCAAGCCAGGCGAGCTGCACATTCCAGGCGACAAGTACACGTGCCAGACCAATCAATGCTGTCCTTAGAAAGGTGGCCCTGAGGCGTTGCAGGACCTGCAAATTGCGTGCGAGTACCTGCGCCTCTTGAAGGGTGTTTGACCTCGGCGCTTAATAGCGCCAGAGCTTTTGCTTGCATTGCATTTTTTGCGCTTCCCATTTATCCAAAATATATTAGCCTTGATACCTCGCGAGTCATGCTCCGCTCCCAGTATCACTCAAGAAAGGTATTGAAGTGGGGCAAAACCAAAAGAGCTAAAAATAAAATATGAAGTGGAACTTGGTCGCGCCTTTGTGCTTGTCGTTGTCGACAGCACCGATACACGCTGATAATCCTAGCCCGCTCGCTGCAGACCCGAATGGCTCCGCAGATTTAACGATCACCAACAATGTTGTGCGGACACGTGATAAAGTTCCACCAATAGGGGCTTTGGATTGGGGGGAACAAGGTGCGATCAATTGGGGTGCCAATAATTTCATCGTGGATCCCGGCAACGAGCCTGTTTATGAGAAAAACTATTTCCGTGTTTCCGAGTCAGGTCCAAACTGGTTCAATATCGAGGATGGGAAGGATGTGACCTTCGGCGACGTCTTGGGTAGCGGTTTTTTCAGCGGTACCACCCTACGGATCTACCGGTTGGTGGACAAGGATGGCAAAAGTCTACCAGTGAAAATGCAGGGGGACAAAAATATAGACGTAACCACGGCGGATCACGTCTTGTTCGTGGGGACAGGGCAAGTGATTCCCGAAGGTGCACCGGACTTCCCGGAAGGTGGATGGGTCTGCACGAAATATTCAACTTTCTGGGGAGCCAAGACCTGCCGTTATGGCAACCTCACAGCCACGGATATTGCACCATGGTTGGGAGACGGCAAGACATACTGGTACGCGGTCAAGGCAGTGACGGCTGGCAATGTGCAGTCAGATATTTCCAATGAGGTGAGCATAACGCCTGCTGGAAGCACCGATAACGGACCGCACGTGCTGTGTGCCGACAACGATCCCGCTTTGGTCGCCAAGCCCGGCGAACCTGTGAAATTTCAACCAATGTTTTTTGGTGGTGCAGAACCATTAACATGGACATCCGTAAATGCCCAGGGGGCTCCGGTGGACCTGCCAACGGGCTTGACCCTCGACCCGGCGACCGGATTAATTTCCGGCAGCCTGGCCACTCCACTGGAGGACATTGCGTTCGTGCTTAAGGTCACCGACGCAAAAGGGCGCAGTGAGACGCGCACCTGGATGATCAATCCCAAGCCCGGCGATGCCAGCAAGGAAAAGCCTGCACCACCGACAGGTCTGAAAGCGGTCGCCGGTAAAAATGGGTGCGTGACATTGACCTGGACTGCCAGCACTTCGAATAATGCAGCATACTATCAGCTGGTCCGATCGACCGCACCTCTTGCACAACAGGAGAATCGCGCGTATGTGACCAAAGAGACCCCAGCGATTGAGCCGTTCGACTATGTGGTTACCGAAAAGAAGTTTGACCCGTTTGATCTGAAGTACCTCAGATCCCGCATGTGCAACCCCCAAAAAGGGACTACATTATTCACCCCATATTGGTACTGGCGGGTGAATGATCCCACCAAGCTGACATTCTCACTGGTGCCCCATCCCAAACCTGTGCCAGCAGAGATGGTGGATCCTGGAGAGACCTGTCTGCAGGTTAAGGTTGGAGAGGGAGAGCAAACCATTCGTCAACACGGAATATTTATTGGCACAGAGCACGGGTACGATTCAACCTTTTATGGCCAATTCGAGCCCGGCAAAAAATATCGTTTGGAAGTTTGGTTGCGACAAGATGGTTTGGGAAATAAAGGTACTGTGGCCTTTTCCTATGGACAGGGCGATGGAAGTCCACATCAATATCCGACTATCCAGCAGACATTCAGCGTCACGAATGAGTGGAAGAAATATACCTACGACTTTGAAGGTCCGGAGCGACCCAAGGATGACCCCATCTTCAGTCATCAATTTACTTTCACCGGGCCGGGCACGCTCTGGATGGATAATTGCCGGATCTTCCGCTATGATCGCCCCGAAGATGCCGACTTGCCTTATGTCCCCAACGCCACTGTACTGGCCGAGCTAATTCGCAGTCAGCCGGAGACGGGACCAAAGAGTTCGCACCGTGACTTTATTATAGGTCGGAATATAACCATGTCTTCGTTACTTAGCTGGCATAACAACTCGCAGGCGGCGATCGGTGGGAACACACAGATCATGGAAACGCATCCGATAACCCTGCCCATGGCATTGACCTTCGACCTCCATACCGGTGGCGATGCACAATCGCGGATGCGCCCATGGTTGACCATTCAACATATTTTATTTAGCGAACAGGACTGGTTGAACTTCATTGAGTATCTGGCGGCACCCTATGATCCAAATAAGGACACCCCGCAGTCTAAACCCTGGGCATACAAGCGTACCCAGCAGCGTGGCGTTAACACTCCCTGGACCGATGAATTTTCCGAGATCATTCTCGAGTTCGGCAATGAAACGTGGCAAAACGGGACCAACGGGGATTGGCTCGGCCTTTCTTTGCGTTTTCGGTCGGCACAGGGCGGCAAGGAATATGGCCTATTCACGCGGTACCTCTGCGAAACAATGAGAAAGAGTCCCTACTGGCAATCGGAAAAGTTGGACAAGAAAATCCGATTTTCACTGGGTGCCTTTTACGATGGTTCCGTTGACAAAGACGGTGTCGTCAAAGGCTATGGGGAGGCGGCGATGCAAGCCAACCCGTATGCCACCATCCTGGGGCATGCCAACTATGTTGGTCCTAAATGGGAAGTAGGTGAAAAATCCGTAACCACCTATGACGATCATGGGGTACAGGAATGTTTGGTCAGTTATCTGGTTCGCATAGAGCCGATAGAAATGGGCATGGCACAGGCGCATGATGCAATCGTAAAATCGGGCCACGACTACGACCTCGCTGCCTATGAAGGAGGGCCTGGCGGTTACGGAATTGGGGGAGAAGCCGGAGAGATCAGCGAGCTATATGGCAATTCACTGGCGATGGCCGTAAGTGCGTTCGATTCCTGGATGCGCAGCTATCTCTATGGTTGGACGTACCAGAATTTCACCTGCTTCGCTCAGGGTCCAAGGTGGTCCAGCCACACTGCTTTGTCTGATGGTTTCCGTCCCCAGCCTGGCTGGCTCGCGCTGACAATGCGCAATAGGTATGGAGCAGGCGATATGCTCAGCGTTGTTGAGAACCATGTGCCATCCTATGCACGTGGAGCCGCAATAAAACCAGAGATCAAGGCGCATATCATTCCGTTGATCGGTGCCTATGCGTTTCAAGACGGCCAGAAGTACTCGGTCTTCGTGGTCTCGCGCAAATTGGATAAAGGACATGACGGGGTTGACTTCGGCGACGGTTACTCACCGGTGACGATCCATTTGCCATTTTCGAGTGCTGGTAAGGTCTCCTTGCACACGTTGACCGGTGACCCGCGCTGGACGAACCTCAAAGAGATGAAAGTCGATATTCTATCCAAGGATCTCCCCCCCACTGTGGTCAATGGTGGTACACTGATGATCAATGAACAGAGCGGTGGTGGACCAAACGGGATGCCTCCCGGATCGATCTTTGCGTATGTATTTGAAAATGTGAATTGATTTGGGGTGCCACTAGAATTCAAAGCTATGTCATCCCCTGAAACCGGCCTGCAGCAAGGGGGCCGATGGTGCCTCTGCCTCACTCGATGGAAAGAGGCGCTCAATGCCGGTTGCGCCCCTCAGATCATCCTCGAAGCCAGCCACCAATTAGATCTATGTAATCTGCGAGATTATAAAAATCACCTACCTGCGGCCGGGATTATCGTCTGATGCCAGAAAGCTGCGACTGTCTGGAACATCTGTTGGTATGTGACGGGTTCCTCCAGATTAAGCCAATCTTTTCGGGCAAGCCAGGCGAGCTGCACATTCCAGGCGACAAGTACAAGTGCCAGACCAATCAACGCTGTCCTTAGAAAGGGCCACCTCTTTGTCTGATAAAGCAGGTAGGCGAAGCCGAGCATTCCAAAGAAAATACACCCATCGAAAGCCCGAAGTCCAAATGCCGAGCCAAACCACCAGCAACTCCAGGCAGAGTTGATGGCAGTGGTTAAAAGAGCTGAGAGCAACCAGCATCCAGCTTCCAAAGAAGGTGTGGCAACGCACCAAGCAAGGAACCCCATGGTGGCCAGTATCAGAAGTGGGTGCCAGTAAAATAGCCCATGCCAAGGGGAAAATAATACTCCCCATACATGAGAATTTCTCCAATCAAACCCCTCTCCTTGATAGGAGTAAACGAGGAAACTACCATAGACAACTTTCCAGGCCAGGAGCTGAGGAAGAATCCCTACCATAAAGACTAGAGTCGTCAGCGTCAGATTTCCAATGGACCTCCTTTTCAGGCTGACTCGTCCGGCCTGGATCAGAGGATAGATCAACAGTGCTGCACTTTGGTAACGGGCTAAAAGTGCCAGGGCGCAAAAGAATCCAAGCCCGAACCAATACCGTCGAAGTTCGGGTCTGGCTCCAATTTGAAAGGAACAGCAATAGGCGCCCATTTGAGCCAGAAAATTGAGGTTGTGGGTCATGCTGAGATTGGTTGTCTGGTAGTAAAAAAGAAACGACCCCAACCAGATCAGAAGGACCCCGTAGATGGCTGCCTCGCCAGGGATATATCGTCTCACCAACCACCAAGCCATCCACAATCCGAGACCAGCATAGAACAACTGTCCGAGCATCAGACAGAGTTGATAATAGGTTCCGTAACCATCCAATGCGAGATGGGCGCCCAACATGTTTAGTAACCTCGTAAGTCCCGCTCCCAAAGCGTACCAAGGAAGACTACTGATCGCCCATCCAACTGGATACTTGTTCGGCAAATGACCGGTCACGGTCAAAGGCTGATTCATCGCCGCCGACTTGTCTCTGGAAGTCATCGTCTCGGTCTCCCAAAGGTCCCGTTGAAAGTCCAGATCACCTCGTACCATCGGTCCCCGCAGCCAGAGATAGTAATATGTATTGTCCCATCCTTTCACCGCGCTACGGAATGGATGTTGCCAAAGTCCGGCGACACGATCTGCAAAGAACCATCCTGCCAGCAAGAATGATAAAATCAGAAGTAAGGGGGGCCCACGAAACCACTCTAACCTTTTACTATTCATCCGGCCACAGTTTTGCCGGGAAGAAGGATATCGCAAGATAGTTTATCCCGAATACCGCAGACATTTTCCCCGCATTTTGGCAGTTTTAGAAAATTCTATTTGGAAGCCTATTTTCGCCATTCCCGTTAGTTCCCTGGCCTCCGTCTTCAATCACGACCCCGTCTGCCAATCAACAAGACGGAGGTGAACTCGATTCGAGTAATCGTCCCATTCCACGACCCCGGCGAGAGAGAGAGGATCCTCGGGGATGGGTCGTTCGGCAAAACCGAAGCCGATGGCTTCACACTTGTCGGTTTGGCCCTGAAGGAATAGCTTGAGATGTTTCTTGATCACCTGCGGAGCTCGTTGTTGACGGATATGATGAAAGGCAAAGACAGGCTGGGGATTTTCACGTCCAAAAGGAGCCAATCTTTCCAGATCATTAAAGAGATTTTCTCCAACCTGATCAATTTCAAGTTCCCGTGCCAATTCGAGACGGGGTTGAAGTTGATCGGGTGAGAGTACCGTCTTGACGTATTGGTGGAAGAGTTCGCGGAAGCGAGTGAGCTCCGATTCCTTTAGAGAGAGGCCCGCAGCCATCTCATGACCGCCAAACTTCTCCAAGCAATTAGAGGCCTTGCGCAAGCCTTCAACCAGAGAACAACCTGCAATACTGCGTCCGCTCCCCTTACCAACCCCGTTTTCGTCAAAGCCGATGATAATCGTTGGGCGATAAAACAATCGTTGAAACCTGGCGGCAACAATACCAATCACTCCGGCGTGCCAGCCGCGTTGACCAAGAATGATTGCCCAATCCTGTGTATGATCGAAACATTGGGAGAGAAGATCCAATGCCTCATCATAAATTCGTTGTTCCAACTTTTGTCTCTCCCGATTCTGCACATCAAGATTCTGTGCCAGTTGCCAAGCCTCTTCCGGATCGTCGGTCGTCAGGAGACGCAGGGATTGTGTAGCATCATCCAATCGACCGCTGGCGTTGAGTCGTGGGCCGATGCGAAATCCCACATCCTCAGGACGTGGCACGCCGCGAATTCCCGAAATCTGACAAAGTGCTTTCAATCCGGGGTTCCGTGTTTTTTCGAGAACGGACAGGCCATTTTTGACAAAGACACGGTTATCTTCGCGAAGCGGGACGATATCGGCGACTGTGCCAACTGCGACCAGATCCAGATAATGGCGAAGGTCGATTCGATTCCTCCAGGAGGGTTCCAGTTTCAGGATGGCGTGGCAGAGTTTAAACACGAGGCCAACGGTGCAGAGATAGAGATAAGATCCGTCCCGGTGGGGGTTGACTAATGCATGACAATGGGGCAATTCGCTCGATAATTCATGGTGATCAATAATTACAACATCAATGCCCTGCTCCTTTAGCCATACAGTCTCGGCTATGGAAGTGGTTCCGCAATCCACAGCAACGACGAGTTTGGGTTGGAAGTCCTGGACACAGCGTTCAATGGCACCACGACTCAGGCCATATCCCTCGGTCATGCGATTAGGAAGAAAGCTGCCGGGATTGCCGCCTAGCGCCCGGAGCACTCTCCATAGGAGGGTGATCGAAGTTAGGCCATCCACATCATAATCTCCGAAGATGACAACTTGTTCCTGATTGGCCAAGGCAGCGATAATTCGTGCTCCAGCAGCCCGCATATCCGTCAATTCAAACGGATCTCCTAAAGTTTGTAGACGGGGATCGAGAAACGGCCCGGCCTCCTCAATGGTATGCATTCCCCGCTGCCAAAGAAGTTCCCCCACGAGTTGAGGAACTCCCAGTTCCTCTGCCAATTCATGTGCTTCGGAAGAGATGGAAGATGATACCCATCGCTTTGCGGGAACAGCTGACCGGGAAATATTCACGCCCCAGCCGGAGCTCCTTGCAACCCTGGCAGCAATCCGGTATCATCCTCCTTCTCGTTGGGATGAGGATTGACTGGCAGCGGTTCGGAAGGTGTTGGGAGAACCGGCGGTGGGATATTTTTAGGAGGAGGGTTTCTCATCTTGCCGAATTTTACGATGTCTTCAACTTGCGATCCATCGAGGGTTTCGTACTCAAGCAAGGCTTCTGCAATCGTCTTAAGTGCCTCTTTGTGCGCGGTAATTAATTGCTGGGCGCGGAGGTATGACGAATGAATGAAATCGTGAACCTCCTCATCAATTTCCTTGGCTATGGACTCACTGTAACCCCGTGATCCTCCGAGATCTCGACCCAAAAATACCATATTAGAGTCGTCGCTATAACGAACCATTCCTAGCTTGTCACTCATACCCCATTCGCAGACCATTTTGCGGGCCCGGGCAGTCGCTTGAAAGATATCACCGGAGGCTCCGCTCGTGACGTCGCCCAGGAAGATCTCCTCGGCCACACGGCCGCCCATCGTGACACAAAGTGAATCGATTAACTCATGCTTGCGGGCACTCAACTTATCCTGCTCTGGAAGAAACATCGTGACGCCGAGGGATGGCCCACGCGGGATGATCGTGACTTTGTGCAGGGGATCGGTGTGCTCCAGTAGAACATTCAGCAAGGCATGCCCGGCCTCATGGTAGGCCGTGTTCTTCTTTTCCTTCTCGCTCATTGCCATGCTTCGCCGTTCACGGCCCCATCGCACCTTGTCTCGTGCCTCTTCAAGATCGGGTTGTTCGATGCCCTCCTTGTTATGCTTGGCAGCGATCAACGCCGCTTCATTAATCAAGTTCGCCAACTCAGCCCCCGAAAAACCGGGAGTTCCACGGGCGACGGTATGAAGGTCGACACCTTTACTCAATTTAACCTTTTGAACGTGGACGTTGAGGATTTGCTCCCGACCTTTGATGTCCGGGAGATTCACCACAACCTCGCGGTCGAATCGTCCTGGCCGAAGCAGTGCTGGATCCAGCACGTCCTTGCGATTGGTCGCCGCAACCATGATGATTCCTTCAGTGGTTTCGATGCCGTCCATCTCAACCAGCAGGGCATTCAGTGTCTGTTCCCGCTCATCATGACCTCCTCCCATTCCGGTGCCACGACTGCGTCCGACTGCATCAATTTCGTCGATGAAGATAATGCAAGGGGCATGTTTCTTGCCCTGTTCAAACATATCCCGGACACGGGAGGCTCCGACTCCGACGAACATTTCGACAAAGTCCGACCCACTGATACTGAAAAAGGGAACATCCGCCTCGCCTGCGATGGCCTTGGCCAGCAGAGTCTTACCGGTTCCGGGAGGGCCAACCATTAGGACGCCCTTGGGGATATGACCTCCCAGCCTCTGGAATTTCTTGGGAGCCTTTAAAAATTCCACGATCTCGAAGACCTCCTCCTTGGCCTCTTCAATACCGGCAACGTCCTTGAAAGTGATCTTGTTCTTATCCCGTGACATCATCTTCGCCTTGCTCTTTCCAAAACTGAAAGCGGATTTCCCGGCCATCTTGATCTGTTGACGGAACAGGAAGTAAAGGGCGAGAAGAATGATGCAGATCGGGAAGAAGCTCATGATGGTTTGAGGAAGCCAGTTGTTCAACGGCTTTTCATCCACAACCGACACTGGGAATCCTTTCGAGGCCAGGAATCCGGGCCAATCCTTGTTGAATTCGGTATCCACATAGGTATGAAATGTCCCGATGGTCTTGGCTTCGGATGGGCTTACTGGATTAGGTGGAAGATCGTACTTGCCTTCGAAGAAAGCCTGTCCGGTATTGATTTCGCGAACAAATGAGATCGATTTGATTTGATGGTCATCCAACAATTTGGATAGTTCAGGCAGCGAAATCTCCTTTGCCACCCCATCCTGATTCTTCAGCGCGTAAAAGGCAAAAACCACCAGTAGGATTGAAACGATAAAAAAGAGGACGCCTTTCCAATAGGATTCATTCCCATTATTATTGGAGGAAGACGGAGTTTGGCCGTTATTGGACGGTGGTGGAGTACCGTTTTTTTTGTTGGGCTTCGGATATTTAACTGCAGGATTAGACATGGATACCAACAAGCTATCAGCGAAATGTCACGGGCGCAACCCTGATAGTATCGGTAGGGAAGTTTTCTCCTCCTGCATAATTTGTTTCTTTGGAAGACTCTTGACGAGATACGGAGATCAGGTAGCCATGAAAGGCGGATTTTTATCCGAAACCCGAGTTTAACTCACTTAGCAACATAAAGTTATATGAGAACCTTAGCGAGATTATTAGTTTGTTTGCTCATGCCTGTCTCCATACAGGCGGCCACGAATCCATTGACGAGTGCTGATGTCACTCAAATCATCCAGCAGAGCATCCAGACCGCTAATCAGGTTGACCCCAATGCCGTGATAGCTGTGACGGATCGGGAAGGCTTTGTACTGGGTGTATACGGAGTCAACCATCTCCCCGTTGCTGCAGAGGCTGCGGATGCGATTTCTAAAGCAGGAACTGCGGGGTTTCTCAGCAGTAACCAGAACGCTTTCACGTCACGCACCGCCGGTTTTATTATCCAGGATCATTTTCCACCCGGTATTTCGAATACGGCACCTGGTCCTTTGGTTGGGGTAGGGCTTTCAAGTCTGGCTTTTTCGGACGTCAATCATTTTCGCACAAGTGATCCCGTACCGCTGGCAATAGCAGGAACCAGCCTTAGCGGCACACCTGGTGGACTTCCGTTGTATAAGAATGGACAGTTAGTGGGTGGAGTCGGAGTCACTGGCAGTGGGTTGACCGGTTACGTTGCGGGAGGTGATGCCGATGAAATTGTGGCCGAGAACGCACAGAACGGGTTTGGAGCTCCTGACCTCATTCAAGCAACTGGAGCCCTAATCAATGGGATCCGTCTCCCTTACGCCATTCCTGAAGTTGTGAAATCGACTCAGTCTCCTTTGGTTCCGGCAAATTTGTTTTATCCGATCGTCGCCTCGACTGGCAATCCTCCCGTTACGGTCACGCCTCTGAATCTGAACGGGATCACGGTTTTTGTACGTAATCCCATTGTTGGAAGTGCCCTCCCACCGATCAATGGTCAGGTCCATCTTTCTGTTGATGAGGTAACCTCAATCATCTCTCTTTGTGCAGCCCGAGCCTCCATCACACGGGCTGGCATTCGGTTGCCGCTCGGAGTGCCTGCCGAGGTCTTTATTACTGTCGTCGATAATCCTAATCAACCTGGTGTGGCACCTGCGGTTCTGGGCGGTGCGGGAACAAATGATGGAACTCTCTTTAGCTACGACGTAGCGGTCCAAAAGGCCCGTACGGCATTGTTCTTTTCGACTAATTCTCTAGCTATGTCGACCCGTACCGTTGGTTTTCTCGCGCAAGATTTGTATCCTCCCGGTATTGATGGCAACCTTCCTGGCCCATTTTTCGGGCTTCAAGAACGTTTCTCCCTTCCCGATATTATCGCGAACTCTCCCAACCCTAACCTCCCGAATGGTATCACGATCTTCCCCGGAGGATTTCCACTCTATCGTAATGGGGTTCTCATTGGCGCTGTCGGCGTCAGCGGTGATGGCGTGGACCAGGACGATATCATTTCCGCCTCCGGAACGGCTAATTTTCTTGCTCCAAACGCTATTCGAGCCGATGAGTTTCTTTTTCGTGGCGCCCGCCTGCCATACGCCAAGTTCCCACGCAGTCCTTCAGATTGATCCATCATGAGCCATGGATCTTTCATGTCGCTCTTGAAAAAGAGTCAAGTCTTTCGCTTCTTTAGTTCTATTAAACTGGCCGTGGTGCTGTTGGCAATTCTGATCATTGCGGCTGCCACCGGAACTGTCTGCGAATCTAAATTTACCACCAGTGTCGCCCGAGCTTATATTTACGAGGCGCCATGGTTTAATATCTGGCTCCTCCTCTTGGCCGTAAATGTTGGAGCGGCAGCGCTATCCCGATACCCGTGGAAGAAACGGCACACTGGTTTTTTGATTACACATGCCGGTATCATCACTCTCCTAGCTGGAGCACTCGTTGGACGAATCTGGGGAGAGGAAGGCACACAAACATTATTCATGGACGATGAACCTACAAGTAAATTGACTCTCGTTGATAAGAAAGAGATCAGAGTCCGGACAAACAACGATACTGAGTCTTTTCTGATTCCACTCGATCAACAAAAATCCAATCCATCGAAAGCCATTCCTATCGGGAAAACTTTGAATGGGTGGAATATGGAAGTGACCGATTATTCCGAACTGCTTCAATCCGTGCCAACGATGGAACGTGTGACGCAGGATGGATCACCTGCTGTCCAGGTCCACTTATGGAACCCCAAGATGGGGCAGGTAGAATTTAAGCAATGGCTTTGGCCGGACGACCCTGATAGCTCTACTCTTAATGCTGGATTGATGGCGGTTCAATGCCGTCGAGGCGCCTTTTCGGAAGTCAATCATGGTTCCAAATCTGAAAAGCTTTCCTCAAAGTCGGACTCCTTTCTGGCGATTCCAGACCGGATGACCATTTACTATGGTGACAATGGTCACCTCACATTTGAATCATTTGGTAAAAATGGAGAAGAGTACCACGGCGAACTATTACCAGGGAAGCCGTTAGCAACCCACTGGGCGGATTGGCAGATCAATGTAGAGGAGGTCGTATCACAGGCATTGAGCTCGACCAAATTCGTGCCGGTGGCTGCCGATGTAAAACTCTCGAAATCAGAAAAGATGAGCTGTACCGAAGGGTTGAAGGTGCGGTTCTCCCGAGGAAATGAGTCTCATGAAGAGTGGCTGGCGACTGGTTGGCAGGTCACCTTTCCCATGAAGGAGGTTGTTTTACAGGCATCATTTGGACCTAAAGTATTTCAGCTGCCGTTTAGTATGGAGTTGAAAGATTTTCAGGTGGAACGCAATGCGGGTACCGATAGCCCTGCCAGCTTTAAGAGCACTCTGCTGCTCAAGGATGCCGAAGGCAACTCCAGCCTGGGTTCCTGTTCAATGAACGAGCCGATGAATTTCCCAGCGTCGTTCTGGCGGACTTGTACCGGCTTCACCTGGAAAATTTCTCAAACCTCCTGGAATCCAGAAAATCTCAAGCAAAGTTCTGTTCAGATATTATTCGACCCGGGATGGCTATTTAAATGGGTGGGATCATTGATGATTTGTCTAGGAATCTTCTCCATGTTTTATCTCAATCCAGAACGCGTAGGACCAAGGCCAAAAGTAGGGGGGATTTAGGATGAATTTGGATCGAAAACGGAGAGCGGACATTCCTGTCCGCCCAATAAGACTGAGGGATCTGAAAGTGCCGTTGGATCAGTTCAAGTTATCGGAATTGAAGACAAGGAGGAGATCCTCAGTCCTGACGTGCGGACAGGAATGTCCGCTCTCCCTTATGAGCAGGGAATCCACAGGCTTCCCGTTATACGGAGATTCGCCCTCCACTTTCTCGTTATGATCTTACGCTTGATTCTTTTCCTGGTACTGGCGGGATCGAGTGTCGCCTCGCTTGAGGCTGCATTGGATTTTAAACAATGGGAGCTCTTGCCTATTCAAGAGGGAGGCAGGACGAAACCTATCGATACGTTTGCCCAGGAAACGGTGGTTCGGTTAACGGGTGGGTCGACTATAACAGCATTCAATCGCACATGGCGACCCTCTGAATTCATCCTCTCCTTGTTGCTTGATACTAACCGCGAATGGGGCAAAGAGCCGATCCTCTTGGTCTCGTATCACCCCCTCGCCGAAAAGTTGAGACTGGATCCTCAACGGCACCTGTTTTCATTGGAAGAACTTGGTCACGCCACTGCCTTGGAGCAATTGGTGAAAGAGGCTCATGAAGTAAGAGACACCGATGGTAAACCAGATCTCCTTCATCAGGAGGCAGAGGATGTCGCCGGACGCATGTCCCTTTTTGCTCATATCGAAAGCGGGGATGCATTTCTTATTGTACCTCCTCAAGAAAATCCCAATGGAATCTGGCTTCTACCCCCGGATTTCGCCAAATTCTATACCGAATCAACATTTGACCCAGTTAAACAAAACCTCCAATCGATGGCCTCAGCCTTCCTGGCTCAGGATGCCTTGGCTTTTAGTTCTCACACCCGAGAATTGCGGTTCGGCCTGCGGAGCCTGTCGCCACAAATTTATCCAAATGAATCAGCAATGGAAGGTGAACGTCTTTACAACCATTTACATGCCTTTGATGATGCATCATTCTGTTATATCCTGGGGCTTATATTAATCGGGCTTAGTCTGTTGTTTGGATTGAAGGGAAACCGAGCACGGATAATCGGATTAATTGCCACTGGAGTCGGACTAGTTTTTCACATCACTGGAATCGTCCTAAGATGCTGGATCGGTGGGCGCCCTCCCGTGACTAATATGTATGAGTCGATGGTCTGGGTTTCGATCGGGGTATTGGTCATTTCGTTATTCTTCTTCCTCCGTTATCGGACCTGGGTTTACCTGTTGGCCGCTCTGCCGGTAAGTATTACCCTTTTAATGATTGTGGGACAATTCCCTTTGATCCTCTCGAAAAATATCGATCCCCTCGTACCAGTATTGCGCAATAATTACTGGCTAACGGTGCATGTACTGACCATCACTCTGAGTTACGCCACCTTTTTTCTGGCGATGGGACTAGCGCATATTATTTTATTTCGATACCTGCGGAAGCCTGAGGAGACAGCCGCAGATACCGACATGCATTTCTGGCTTTACCGAGTTCTGCAACTTGGAGTTTTGCTTCTGGCTGCGGGGACGATTCTGGGTGGGGTATGGGCCAACTATAGCTGGGGTCGTTTCTGGGGCTGGGATCCTAAGGAAACCTGGGCGTTGATCACATTGCTATGCTATGTGCTGGTGCTTCACGGCAGATTAGCTGGATGGTGGAATGATTTTGGGCTGGTTATCGGGAGCGTGATTTGCTTTCTCTCGGTGGTTATGGCGTGGTATGGCGTAAATTTTGTTTTAGGGACAGGGCTTCATAGTTATGGATTTGGATATGGAGGGCAATCCTATGTCATTGGTATTGTGGGAGTTGATCTAGTTTTTGTTATTGCATCGATCCTCCGTTACCAAAGAGTTCTTTCATTGCGTAAAAGCGTCGGCAATCTTTCGACGGAACCCCTCACAGAGATTTCATAATTCGTAGGGGAAATGAGAAGAATATGAACCGTAGCATCGCATCGACATACTTCAGAATCAGCCTGACGTTGGTTCTCTGCCTGTCGTTGCCTGTCGTGATGACAGCCCAATCCGTTTCAACCTTTAACCCGGATCCTGGTGCGACGTCCGGTGCCCAAGGAAACGGGTCGACCACCTCGAGTTCAGGCAGTGATACCATGACGCAAGCCAATTACAACCCGGATCCTGGTGCGACGCTTAAACCGGCTTCAACAGCTTTTTACGAGCCCCCCGCTGGCACGCCCGTTGAGTATGGGAAGGAGAGAGATCCCCTTCAGGATGTGCCGAGAGGAACGCTCGCGGATCGCCGTTTTATGAGTACCGACTGGGAGAATCAAAAATACCCTCTGCACCCGCAATTGCCTGCTTTCACTCAAACAGTGCAGGACCGGTGGCGTATTGATATTCCCACCTGGCAACGTTATAATTCCCCGGAACAGGAAACACCGTACGATTATCAAACTCCACGACTATGGGATCCCTATAAGCAGAGCATCTTAAAAGGCGATGTTCCAATATTTGGACAGGACTACTTTCTCTCAATTACAGGTACCAGCTTCACTTCCTACGAGGCACGGGATATTCCCACTCCCGCCGGTGTCAGCACAGCTTCAGCGAATGAATCAGAGTTTTACGGTCATGGGAATCAGATGGAAACGGATCAATTCTTCATGCTCAAGCTCGACCTCTTTAAAGGCGAAACCTCTTTCAAGCCGGTCACCTGGCAGGTGCATCTCGAGCCAGTCTACAATATTAACACTCTTTGGGTGAAAGAAAATGGGGTTGTCGATGCTGATCCGCGTGGACAGAGCACAAATGACCCCAAAGGTCTTCTGACTGGCACGAATTCCAATCAGAGCTCTGGCACAGCCTCCGCTGGAAACAACGGCGGGATCACGAATCCCGGCGATCCGGACGCGTTTATCAGTGGTAATGGGGGCTTACAGGGAGTCGGTAGCAGCCAGCTGACCGGTCGTTATGTCGAACGAACTCGTGACTTCTTTTCGTTGGAGGAGGGATACGTTGAGGCACATCTGGCCGACCTATCTTCAAACTACGACTTTGTTTCATTGCGGGTTGGTAATCAGCCGTTCAATAGTGATTTCCGAGGTTTTGTGTTCAACGACACTAATCTGGGCGCCCGTATTTTTGGAAACATGGATTCTAATCGATGGCAGTACAATCTGGTTGCCTTCGATATGCGAGAGAAAGACACCTATTCCGAGCTTAATTCTTTTGATGATCGTCATCAGTATGTTTTTGTCGCTAATGCCTATCGTCAGGATTTCATTGTTCCAGGTTATACGGGGCAGCTTAGTTTTCTGGCAAATTATGATGAAGCCAGTCAGTTCTATTATGATCGCGACGAAAATCTGGTGCGTCCCGAACCTCTTGGAACTGTAGCACCTCATGACGTTCACAGTTACTATATCGGCTGGAATGGCGATGGGCATTTTGGCCATCTCAATATCACGCACTCGTTGTATGAAGTTGTGGGCTCGGATCAGTTCAACGGTTTGGCCGGACAGAAGACGAATATAAACGCCCAGATGGCCGCATTGGAGCTCTCGTATGATTTCGATTGGCTGCGCTTCAAGGCCTCCTTTTTCTATGCATCAGGAGATAATAACGCCACCGATAATAAAGCTACCGGCTTTGATTCAATCGTAGATAATCCAAATTTTATCGGTGCCCCCTTCAGCTACTATTCAAGCCAGGGATTCAACTTGGGTGGTACCTCCGTCAACTTCAAGGATCAGGACAGCTTGCTGCCCGATCTGCGCTCCAGCAAGTTCGAGGGCCAATCAAATTTCGTGAACCCCGGTGTGATGATTTATGGGGCCGGTATAGATGCCGACGTCATGCCCAATCTGAAGGTGTCAACAAATGCCAATTATATCCGCATGGTCGACGTCGATCCGATTAATGTCGCCTTGCAAACGAATCAAACCCGTCCGGATATTGGCTGGGATTTGAGCATTGGAGCAACTTACCGTCCTTTCTTGACCGACAATATGATCGTCTCAGGGGGATTGGGAACTCTCATACCCGGCAGCGGATACCGCAGTATTTACCAGGCATCTACCGTTCCGGTTCCTGGGTACAGCGCTCAACCGTCTGGCAATGTAGATGACTTCCTTTACAGTGCCTTCGCCTCCTTGACCTTGACCTTTTAACCATGTTTCCATCATCGCACATGAAAGCCACGTACCATTTATTGATCCTTGGGTCAGTTGTGGCTTTAACCATGATGTCGGCTGGAGGAGATTCCTCGCCGATGGTTTTCATGCAACATCTTCAACCAAAGAAGCCACTCCAGCCATCGCCTAATACCATTACCCAGCCTCGAGCCCTAGCCGATGAGAAAAGTGCAAACTGTTTGGCGTGCCATCATGGGATTGAAGATATGCACGGTTCTCCCAATGTGGTCTTGGGATGCACCGACTGTCACGGCGGAAACTCCTCAAAGGCCTTATTGACCACCTATCCGGATATCGACAAAAACAAGGCCAATTATGATCTATTGAAAGAGGCCGCACACATCGCACCACGTAATAAAGAGTACTGGCAAACATCTGCGAAACCGATGAACTCCACAGTTCTTCTCAATCACGAATCTCCTGAGTTCATCCAATTCGTTAATCCGGGCGATTTGCGAGTGGCTGAAAGAGCCTGTGGCCTCTGTCACGGAGCCCAAGCGCAACGGAACGGGGCGACAGGCGGAGATATGGTGGAGCAAAACTATCATAGCATGATGAATCACGGTGCGATGCTATGGGCCGCTGCAGCTTATAATAATGGATCGTTTCATTTGAAAAATCCTCTCTTTTGCATGGTGTACGGTCCGGACGGTCAACCGTTGTCGATCGTCTCTCCCCGGACGGTTACCTTGGAGGAGACGAGGGAACAGGGACTATTGCCAGCCCTGATTCCATTGCCCCGCTTTAATATCGGTCAACCCGGGAATATCTTCCGAATCTTTGAAAAGGGTGGCTCAAAACCTTTATCCCTCGGATCACCCGATCTCGATGAACCTCCCGGAAGGCCGGAAAACCGCTTATCCGATCGCGGCTTGGGTACCCTGACCCGGATTGACCCCGTGATTCTCAATGCGCAGAAAACTCGTTTACACGATCCGTTGCTTGGATTCTTTGGATCGAATGATCATCCCGGTGATTACCGTTCCAGCGGTTGTACGGCCTGTCATGTGGTCTATGCCAACGACCGATCACCTACTAATTCCTCCTGGTACTCAAAATATGGCAATCAAGGATTGAGCTTCACTCAGGATCCCACCATTCCCAAGAACGAGTCAGGCCATCCCATCAAACATCAATTCACTAAGGCGATCCCAAGCAGCCAATGCATTATTTGTCACATGCATCAGGGTAATAATTTTGTCAACCCCTACCTCGGTTATACATGGTGGGACCAAGAATCGGACGGTGATTTGATGTATCCGAAGGAGCAGAAGAATCCTAGTGACGAGGATATGATCAAGTTGGCAGTCAATGACCCCGAAGCGGCTGCCGCCCGAGGACTGTGGGGAGATCCTAAATTTTTAGAGCGGGTTTCAGAGCTAAACCCGAAGATGCAACACACCCAATTCGCCGATTATCACGGTCATGGATGGGTCTTCCGGGCGGTGTTCAAAAAAGATCGTCAAGGACATCTGCTCGATGCCGCCGATAAACAGATCTCCTGGAGTGATCCAATGAAATTTGCCAAGGCAGTTCATCTGAAGGACATCCATCTCGCCAAAGGGATGCAATGTGTCGATTGCCACTTCCTGACGGAGATGCACGGGAATGGGATGATCTACGGAGAGACCCGTAATGCAACCATGATTACCTGCGTCGATTGTCATGGTACGATTTCCCAACGTCCTACTCTCGTGACATCTGGACGTGGCGGACAATTAAATAAGGATGGAAAAATTATTCCAGTCGATCTTAATCAAAGCGCCACAACCTGGGGTCCTCGCTTTGTCTGGAGAGGTAATCAGCTCTTCCAGCAATCCTCCATGAGTCCTGATGTTCGCTGGGAAATTCCGCAAACCGTCGATGTCATCGACCCCAGTTCGCCGCACTACAATGCCAAGGCCCGCTATGCCAAGACAATGCTTCGCGACGGCACAACATGGGGAGATGTTCCCGACACCGCCGAAGCACGCAGGGTGAAGCTGGCACATGACAACAGCCAAATGGATTGTCAGATTTGCCACACCTCTTGGGTTACTAGCTGCTTTGGGTGTCATATGCCGATGCGAGCGAATGAGAAGGTGACACTCAATAAGTACGAGGGAACGGTGAGTCGAAACTTCACCACCTATAATCCGCAAGTGGTGCGAGATGATGTCTTCATGCTTGGGTTGGACGGTACTGTGAAGCAACATCGCCTCGCCGTGATCCGCTCCTCCAGTGCCATGGTGGTCGGTTCCCAGAACCAAAACCGCGAATGGGTTTATTCCCAGCAGCAAACAGTTTCCTCGGAGGGCTATAGCGGCCAAGCTTTCAATCCTCACTTTCCGCATACCACCAGCGGTGTGGGTACGACTAAGAATTGCACCGATTGCCATCTCTCAACGCAAAAGGATAACAATGCTATCATGACCCAATTGCTCGGTTTCGGAACGGGAACAGTCAATTTCTTTGGACGATATGCATACGTGGGATCTGGCGAGGGTGGAGTCCATGCTGTGGTTTGGACAGAATCCGAGGAACCCCAGGCAGCCATCGGCAGCTATCTGCAATCGATCGCCTATCCGGCCAATTATGCCGAGCATCTCAAAGGCGGGAGTATTCTCACCCAAGCCTATGATCACGCTGGCGGGGACATTTTTAGTGGAACTCATGTGGTTCAGGATCTGACACTGCGAGGTGAGTATCTTTACACCGCCGCCGGTCCGGCTGGCTTGGAAGTGTTGGATGTGGCCGATATCGACCAAAAAGGCTTCTCTGAACGGATCGTCTCGGCTCCGGTCTCACCACTCGGACAACGTACCTATGTCCGCACTCCATATGCCACATCGGTCGCTTTGCCGAGTACCCTGATAAATGACCCCAAGCGAGCACATAACCCGGTTAATGAGGAACAGCCAATCTCGCCCATCTACGGACACGTCTTTGTCACCGATCTCAAGGAAGGTCTCGTGATTGTCGATGTCTCATGTTTGTTCGACGGAGATCCACAAAACAATTATCTCCATAAAGACGTAACTTTTAACCCGGATGGCAAATTGACCGGTGCGATGAAGTCCTTTGTCGCCGGACGCAATCTCTATGTGGTCTGTCCTCATGGTGTCGAAGTCGTCGATATTCAGGACCCGCGTCACCCGAGTCTCGTCGGAGAATACAGTGGCGACTTCCTTCAGAACCCCTTGGATGTGTATGCCCAGTTCCAATATCTGTTTGTAATGGATGTTCAAGGACTCAAAGTTCTCGATATTTCAGATCCGATTCATCCCAAACCCATCGCCGGAGCAGTGGTACCCTTAAAAGCCCCTCATCGTTTTTATGTGGCAAGGGAGTATGTCTATGCGGCGGATGGCCCGGAAGGATTAGCGATCATCGATATCGAGAAGCCGGAAACTCCTCGTCTCCTCAGTCTTTTCAATGCGAACGGTGCCCTGAACGATACACGGGCAGTACAGGTCGGATCTGTTAATGCCTCCATGTTCGCTCTTGTTGCCGATGGGGAAAACGGTCTGCGTGTTCTCCAGTTGGTCTCTCCCGATACCGTTCCGGAATACATGGGCTTCAGTCCAGTGCCCAAGCCCAAGCTCATTGCCACCTATCCGATTCATGACGGCGAGGCCGTTGCGGTTTCCCGTGGCCTAGATCGTGATCGAGTCGTGGATGAGAGCGGAAATCAGACGGTGGTTTTCGGTCGCCGTGGATCTCGTCCGTTCCATTTGGACGAAATGGATAAGTTCCTCAGACATCATAACGACGTATTTGATCCTAATCCCGATGCCCCTCGCACAGGCGAGTTCTATCGTGTGGACGATATCATTGAACAGGATGGTCAGTTGAAAACCCGCTCGGGAACTTCGATTGGTGATCCAGTACCTTTCAGATTTTTACCGCCACAGGCTTTTTCGCCTTCCCAAAACGGCAATGGCTTGCATGATCCTGGTGTATCGGGTTCGCCCCGGGATAAACAATAAAATATAAAAAAGGAATACTATGGCAGATAAAACCAATAAAGTGCCGGAAAATGTTGCCGGAAAGTTCTATGTCGACCAAAGCTGCACCCCCTGCCACACCTGCATGTCAGTGGACGGAGCCGATGCTCTGATCAAATATAATGACGATGAGACCAAGGTCTATTTTCATAAGCAACCCGGCACACCTGCCGAAGAGGCAATCGCCGAGGAATGCCTCAGCGTGTGCCCCACCCAGGCCATCGGTAAAGACGGAGCCTGATTTCGCAGTTCCACTGCGAATTAAAAACGGGGTGCGGACATTCCTGTCCGCACAGAGAGGGTTCCTTCTACCAGGGAACACAAGGGGATGGGGGCTATGTGCTGTTCCCATGTGCGGACAGGAATGTCCGCACCCCCATTGGTACCCAACGCAATTGGGAATTCTGAGGAACGGATATAAAATCACATGTTAGTCATTGCCAATATTCTAAAACAGGGTAAGCTTCTGTGGCGCGGTCATAAATTGATGAAATGAGCATCTTCGCACAAATTAAGACATCAGAATAACTAAAAAAGAAAGATTATATGAAATTAAAATCCCTCCCCCTTCTTCTCGTTATATGTCTCACGCTAACATCAAGCAAGATGTTTGCCCAAACCCAAAGCAACCCCACCGACAGTCTTACGGCGCAGGGACCGGATCCCTTCGCACTTATTATTCCTCCTCCTGTTTTACGGCCGCCTCCTAAATTAACAAGCGAGGTACAAACTGTGGTTGTTGGGGGTGTGCTGTATGTGTATATAATTACTTATAAGATCAATCCAATAACTGGAGCATTGACGATTGGTTACACGAGTAGCTACGGATGGTACATCTGGGTCCCTTCGATCAATGGGTTAGGGCAATGGGTATACATGGGGTCTACCCAACCCAATTAAAAGTCATCGGTAATCCATAAAATCAAGAACCCCGTAGCTTGCTACGGGATTCTTGATTCGCGGGATTAAGACCCACCCCGAAGAAAAAATTTTGGGTAATAGTTAGTTGAAATTGAGATCAGCAGGGAGCGATGTGGGAGGAACCGGAAAAGGATTAGGGGTTTGAACGGGGATGGCTATATTTGTGGGTGGAGAAGTGGGCTTAACGGGGGGGAGCTGGAATATATTACCTGATGGTACCCACCCAGAGCCTGGAACCCACACATACTGATTCCCTAGATAATCGGTTGCTACCTCCCCAGGAAAAGGATTTGAAGGGAGACCTATCGAAATAGGGTTGGTTGAAGGAGGATCACTAAGCGGGACATTGCTTAGCGAAGTTACTATTCCACCAAACATTGTGCTCGCTGGTAAAACGATAACAGCGATGAGAGCGAGTAGGAGATGGTTGATTTTCATAAAAGATTTTTTTAGGCTATTGTAGCTAATGTAACCGTTACCATATTAGCAATTCGTGTCAAGGGTTTGGACACGATATTTCGCCATTTTGACTCGTGCTATCCGTCCACTCAGCCTTGGTGGAGGATGCGAGTAAAATGACTGCAGTGTGATGCCCCCGCTCCTGTTTCTCTAGGTGCCAGCTTAGGGTACTCATAATCCGAAGTAGCATGTACCAAAAGACCCTATTTAAAAAGAATTTGACGTTTTAGTGATATAGTCTACTACATCACATAGTCTATGTTTCTTAACCTCAATCCACAGAGTGGCCTCCCTCTTTACCGGCAGATGCTTCAGCAAATCCGGGAACGGATCGCCAGCGGCCAGTTACCGGCCAATAGCCAACTTCCCTCTGTCCGGGAACTTTCCACCGAATTGCATGTCAACCCATTGACCGTTGGAAAGGTTTACCAGTTCCTTCAACGAGAGGGACTGGTTGAATTCCGACGTGGGCAGGGCACCTTCGTGGTTCCCGATCAGAAACCGCTTTCCGCCGCCGAACAACAAAAACTGATCCAACCAGCCATCGACCAAGTGGTTAGCGAGGCGATTCATCTCGGCGTCGGAGTACCCCAGCTGCAAGACCTCATTCACCAAACTTATGCAAACAAATCAAAATGACACAGTGATAGAAATGGACGGAGTGGAACGCTCCTTTAATGGTTCACCCGCTCTGCGTGGTCTGACACTTCGAGTTCCTCGTGGAGGAATTTTCGGCTTTCTAGGCCGCAATGCGGCGGGAAAGACGACAGCGATCAAGATCATCGCGGGATTGATCCGGCCCGATGCTGGGATCGTGCGGGTGCTGGGAAAGGATCCGTTCACCTTCACACCAGAGGATCGGCAGCGGGTTGCCTATCTAAGTGAGAAGCAGATCCTGCCTGCTCAGATGAAAGTACGGAACGTGATTGCCTTTTGCTCGCAATTTTATCCCCGATGGGACGCTGGATTAGTGGAACGTCTTCTTACCAGTTTCCGAATCGATCCGAATAAAAAGATTTCGGCCCTATCACAGGGAGCACAGCGACAGGTTGCCTTCATCCTAGCTCTGGCACAGCACCCGAACTTCTTATTCTCGACGAGCCTGCATCAACGCTGGACGTGGTCGCACGTCGGGAGTTCCTTGATGAGATTTTGGAACTAGTGCGTCAGGAGGGACCGACCGTGTTCCTCTCAACACATATCCTCTCCGATGTCGAACGAGTGGCCGATCATGTGGCGATCGTGGTAGATGGAACCGTCAAAATCAGCGAATCCCTCGACGATCTCAAGGAGACAGTCAAACGCGTCCGATTTTATGGATTCGAGCGAGGTGTTGTGGAGGTGCCAGTTCCCGGAGCATTCCGGTCGGCGCGTTCCGAAACCGAAGTTTTGGTCACAGCCCGATTTCAAAACGAGGAATCGGTTGCCAACCTCGCACAATCGGCCGGGGCACAATACGAGATAGAAAGCTTAAGCCTCGAAGACATCTTCATCGAAATCTCCAAGCAATGAAAACACGAGTGAATCATTTTCTTACATTGGCGAAGCTGATGATTGGCTGGCGCATAGTTTTCGCGTTATTGTTAGCAGTTTATTTTTTCTTTACCGTAGCCAAAACATTTTTAGGAAGCCATCATCAGCATTCCTTTGAGTCGGTTATAATGGAATTAATGGTCGTTCAGATGATCATTTGTCCCATATATTATCATTCAGTTTTCCAAACGGATCTAATGAGAGCAATAGGCGGCGGTTTTGGCAGAGTAGTAACCCCCGGACCTTGGGAGCTTTTCTTTTCCCAGGCAATCTCTCGGCGTGCCATTTTTGCAACGAGATCTAGTTATTTTCTATTTTTCATCTTTCTCTATTGGGGTGGTTTCGTAGTCCGCGCATGCCTACATCCGGATCTCCAGTTAAATCAAAGTGGCACTCAACATCCTGCCGACTTTGATCTCGCCAACTTTCCTGGAGCATTTTCCGTAACAAATATCAACGGATGCGCCGTGGTACTCCCGCACGGGGCAATTCTTGCTGTTGGCACAGGACTTCTGATCTCATTTGTTGGCCTTTTAATCTATCAGCTCTGCATGGAACTCATCCAAAATCGATGGTTTCAGATTGGTATTTGGATTGGCTTAATCGCATTGATTTTCGTATTCCCTTCACAAAGAACTGCACTATGGATCTTGTCTAATCCGCTGTTGGCCTGCACTGGTGTCATTATCCTGACGGTCGCGATTCAAAGATTCTGCTGCGACCGTTTTATATGCAAGGAGACCTTATGAAACACCGACCGAATTCCCAAACAATGAAAGCACTCCTGAATAATTTCCTGATAATGTCCGGATTTACGACGAATGGCTGGCGAATACTAGGAGTATTTCTTTTGTTCCCTTTGATCTTCTTTTGGTATCCAGGATACCAATATCACTATGGTGCACTTAGATCGGTTATAACCCACTTGATGACACCCTTATTTAGTATGGGGCTTATTCTTTATCATGTGCTTTTCCAATCGGATCGGTTCAGCGCATTGTCCGGTACTCTCACCAGAGTACCAAACAACA
>Ga0206919_1013_pt1 | contig 42794 bp, 43 predicted proteins | sample Alteio_BWOrgHeat_67_FD_152962 | JGI IMG/M metagenome (GOLD analysis project Ga0206919, IMG submission 152962) | Enriched cells from forest soil in Barre Woods Harvard Forest LTER site, Petersham, Massachusetts, United States -... | ecosystem: Environmental > Terrestrial > Soil > Temperate forest >... | reverse complement strand
TCGGCGTCCTGGTGGATGCGGACCGGAAGGCGTCCGGCGGATGCGAGTACAAGCAATTGAAGGACGACGAGCACCGCGAACGGAACGAGGAACGCGTGCGCCGAAGTGGAGGACACGTTGGCGGACAAGGAGACGGTGATCGCAATAACGGTCGTGATTGTTGGGCCGCCGAGCCTTTGGACAATGTTCACAGCCATCGTGGCGAGGCTCAATTTTTCCCTCGGGACGGAGGCGTAGGCAGCCGCTATCGAAGGAATGCCCGTGGCGCCCTGACCGATGCCGCGAACAAAGAGGCCGATGAGGGCAGGCACCATCGAGAAACCACCGAAGGCCATCCAAAGAAACGGAAGGGTCCCGAGAAAATTCAGGAACACTCCGCCGGAAGCGACGGCGCGGCAGCCAAACCTATCCGTCAAATATCCCATGCATGGATAGACACACAGCATGCCCACCCCCATGGATCCAAGAATCCATCCGGTCTGCGTCGCCGTAAGGCTACAGCCTGTGGTCAAAAAAAGTGGGATGAGAAACTGGCCGCCGTACATAATCCCGAATGCGAGAAACTGGGTCGTAGTCGCGGTCGAAAAATCCCGAATTTTGAAAAGCTCAATGTCAATTAGCGCCTTCGATTTTCTGCGGTGCGCGTGCCGGATAAACGTGCCCAGCAGTACCAAACCCAAAATAAAAACCCGGATGTCCCCGTGATGCGACGACTGTTCAAATCCGTAGAGAAGACACACAAGGCCTGGTGAGATCAGGAGAAAGCCCGTGAGATCGAAAGGGTGCTTTTGATTTGTCGGCTTGTCGTGCGGGAGTAACCAGGCAGCCAGAACCACCGCCAAAATCCCGACCGGCAGATTGACATAAAAGAGCCAAGGCCAGCCCAGGTATTTCAATATGGTTCCCGCCAAGATCGGTCCCGCGAGCGGAGCCAGCAGTACTGGTACGGCAGCATATCCTAAAACCCTGGCGAACTGCCTTCCGGCAACACGTGCGACCATCAATTGGGCCAAGGGGGCAAGAAGGCCTCCGGCCATGCCTTGAATGAGTCTCGCTCCGATCAACTGAGGCATTGTCGCGGCCGCACCGCACAGGAATGAAGCCAGAGTGAATGAGGAAAAGCAGATCAAATAAAGCCTCTTTGCGCCGAGTCGGGCCACGAGCCAGGCGTTGAGAGGAAGCATGAGGGCCAGGGCGAGCAGATAGCCGCTGACAACCCATTGGGCCGACGCAATTGACGAGTGCAACTCCTGCTTTATGAACGAAAGGGAGACGTTCACGATCGTCGAATCCATTTGCGACATGAACGGACCGAGTATCACGACAGCGATGATTTTCCAGGCCCCGGGTTCCAGCCTTTCGGAATGGGTGCGGCTCATTGTCATTGTACGTCAAGCCGTCATGACGTTTCCGCCATGCGCTTGATGAGTTCACTGGCTTGAAAGAGCGTTGTCTGTTCCTGTCTGTTGAGTTTCGCGATGGCCTGTGAGAGCCAGGCGTGCGTTGACTCCTTGGTGTTCTTGCGCAGGGTGACGCCCCTGGCCGTCAGTTTGATGTTGATCTGGCGACCATCCGTGGGGTGAGCCTTGCGCTCGACCAACCCCATTTTCTCGAGCAATGCCAGGGCCGTGCCCATGGATTGCGGCTTGACGCCTTCGGCTCGGGCAAGGTCCGCAGTGGTCGCTGGTCCATCCTTTTCAAGGCGGGAGAGTACCGCCTTTTGTGTCCAGGAGAATTCCCGCAATTCCGGCGGCGCGTCGGCGCGAATGCGTCGCACAAGCAAACGCAACGCCATAGCAAAACCTTCAACCGCGACTTCGTTGCTTTTCTGAGCGATCATGACTAAACAGTATAACTTATCAGTTTGTCTGTCAAGTTAGAAGACATCTAATAAATGACCGAGCGGTGTACCAGAGAAGGGGCGACAATCTGTGACGCATCGTTTCCATCCCGAGGCAATCGGTTGTGCAAAAATGAGATTAAAGATTTTGAATGGATCGCCTCTTTTTGCAGTGCGGTGGCGATGACACCGCACTCCACATGAAAACCAATTTTTAGCATCCCACAGGAATGCCTTAAAAAGTGGAGGGCGAATCTCCGTATGCGCCCACTTGTCGGGACATTGAGGGCCTTTCCCCCTTGCACCCAGGAAAAGCGAGATCCAATTAGGGCGCATACGGAGATTCGCCCTCCACTTCAAAATCTTTAATCTCATTTTTGGAGGTTTTTCAATGTTTCCTTCGAAGCTTCATTATTTATGGGGTGTATTTTCGTCCCTATGGGACGGTACTGATAGGATAGCAATTTGGGATTGGGGGACTTTTGAACAAAGAACAATCGACTACGAACCATGAACCAATCCTATCCCTTCACTCTCCAGTTTCGCCTTGCGGCCGGTTGATTCAGCTGTTATTTACGTGAGAAGTGGAAAAATTAATGGAACACCTTGCAAGTGAGGTATTGCCGGATGATTTAGATACATTTCTAAATATCGTCCGCACCGCTATGAAGCAGCAGGTTTCCCCAATCCGATCGCTATTGGATAATACAAAAGTCGACGAAACAAAGCTACTCAACCGTCTTGCCCATCATCTTAAGGTACCGGTATGGGAAGGAGAGCTTCCTGTTTTGGATGAGACTCTTCGGAGCCAGTTACCGGCACGGCTGGCCCTGCAGTTTCAAATTTATCCAGTCAGAGGCAGCAAAAAGGATCTTTGTATTCTGACCTATGATCCAATCAATTTGATGGCTCGACAGGTGGTGACCCAGACCGTGCGCGAGCCAGTGGTCTGGTATATGGCACCCCGCCGGTTGATTCTGGCCGCATTACGTTCAGGCTACGGAGTGGGGGCGGAGACTTTTGATGCCATCTTGGCTGGTCGGGAAAAACAGGAAACGACCGTGGAAACCAAACAAGAAGTCAATCGGTTGGACCAGGAAGATGCTGAGGCCTCTGTCATAGGCTTCGTGAATCAAATCCTGAGAGAGGCACTGGCCGAACGTGCCACGGATATTCACCTTGAACCACTGGAGAACGATTTACGTATTCGGTATCGAATTGATGGAATTCTTCATGAGGTTCCTGTTCCTTCCAGGATCAAGCTCCTGCAGTCGAGCGTGATTTCCCGGTTTAAAATCATGGCTCATTTGGACATTGCCGAAAGGAGGATGCCACAAGATGGTCGGATCAACCTCGAGATGGAGGGACAACCGATTGATGTTCGTGTGGCCACCATTCCCACCATTGAAGGTGAGAGCATCAGTTTACGTCTCTTGACGAGAATGAAATTTGATTTCTCAGTTCTCGATCTACCTCCTGCTACAGAAAAGCTTGTTCGGGAATTGATTTCCCAACCCAACGGCATCATTCTTCTTACAGGGCCAACCGGGTGTGGAAAGAGCACCACTCTTTACACCTTTCTTTCCAAATTGAACACCATTGAACGGCGGATTGTGACTGTTGAGGACCCCGTGGAACACAAGCTTTCGGGAGTCATGTAGATAGCGATCAAGGCGGACATCGATTTAACCTTCGCCACCGCCCTGCGAAGTATTTTACGAGGGGATCCAAACGTCATCATGGTGGGTGAGATGCGGGACTTCGAGACCGCTGAGATCGCCATTCGGGCGGCACTCACTGGGCATCTGGTTTTCAGCACGTTACACACGAACGATGCCATTGGAGGTATCACGCGGTTGGTGGACATGGGCGTTCAGCCTTTCCTAGTTTCCTCCGCCGTCAGAGCTTTTCTGGCACAACGCTTGGTCAGAGTCCTTTGTCCCTCTTGTAAACGTCCAGCGGATCATCCCGAGACCTTTATTCGTGATGTGGGGTTTCCCTCTGATCTGGTCAATAAGATCTGTAAACCGGTCGGGTGTGAGTCATGCCGTCACACAGGCTATCGTGGTCGATTGGCCTTGTTTGAGATCTGTGTCCTAACCCCGGCTCTTCAGGAAATGATCAACCAGGGAAAACCGGTCGAAATGCTTCGGGCCCGTGCTTTGCAGGATGGAATGATCCCTCTTCGCGAGGATGGCTGGAAACGTGTTGCCGCCGGACTCACCTCCATTGAGGAAGTCGTTCGGGTTACCTCCGCCGATCTCAATCTCCAGGACGAATAGACTTTATCCATGCCAACCTTTAATTATCAGGGGGTCGGATCAGATGGGAGACCCAAGTCAGGCTCGTTTGAGTCAACCACCCGACAGGAGGCGTTACAAAAGCTCCTTGCAGAGCAGATTCAACCAGTTTCGCTGAACTCAAACACTATTGAGCCACGAGTGTCTCCCGGCAATTCCAGGCCATCCACCGTGCCTGCTCCCAATTCATCGAGAGTGATTAAGTTGAGTTCCAGACAGATCATTGCATTTACAGACGAAATGGCGGATTTTTTAGATGCTGGCCTCCAGTTGGAAGCCGCCTTGCAAATCATGGAATCACAGGATGAAACTTCACCGAAGAGCCGGGTAGCCGCTTTGATACGTGAAAAGGTCCGAGAAGGAACGGCCTTTTCCGAGGCCATTCGCACCTCTTCACCAAGTTTTGGAGACCTGTATTGCAGTGTCATTGCGGCGGGTGAAATCAGCGGCGCACTGACCATCCTGCTTCGCCGACAGGCAGAACACATGCAGGCAATTGAGGAGTTGAAGCAGCGAATTAAGATGGCACTAATTTATCCTAGTTTCCTGTTGGGAACTGCCTCGATAGCCATTATCGTGTTTATCACATTTCTTATTCCGGAGATTGCCATCCTGCTCAATAAAGTGGGCGGCGTCATGCCACTGCCAGCTTTGATCCTATTAAAAGTCGGTGAATTTTTCCAATCCTATGGCCTTTGGATGGCCATGATACTCGTCGGCTGCTTCGTTCTCTTCTACCTTCAGATCAGGAATCCGAATGGAAAACACTGGTGGGATAAGTTCAAGCTGAGCATTCCTCTCTGGGGTCCACTACTCAACCAGGCTTTTCAGGCTCAATTCTGCCAGACTTTATCCAACCTGCTGAATAATGGCGTTCCTCTCCATCACGGGCTGACCCTGGTCAGCACCTCTGTTGGCAATTCGCACCATCGCCAGTTAATCAATCAAATCATTACTCACCTTGGGGAGGGACAATCACTATCCATGGCGATGAAGAACGCTGGAGGCTTCCCATCCACCATGCGGGATATGATCAGGGTGGGAGAACAAACGGGTGATCTGGGGCCATGCCTGGGAAAGTTGGGACAGAGATATGATAAATCCATCAAACACCAAATTGAAGGAATCATGGCTTTCATCCAACCTGTAATTATTGTAGTCATGGGAGTAATGGTGCTACTCATTGCTTGGTCTATGATATCCGGAATCTTTCAGGCAATGCATGGTTTGCAACGATAGTAAATCCACAGATCACATATGGCAGTCTCCATCAAATCACTTCAAAATGATCGGAAGAACACTGGCACGAATGCGCTGATTCTTCCCAGCCTCTCTTCGCCCACCTCCTGGGACCTCTGGAAAGTTTCCAATGGGGTACTGACACCTATTGGTCAGAGAGATCCCTCTCAAATAAACAGGCGAAGGAAGGGTTCGATTCTAGCTCTACCTACAACCGATGTCTTTTGTGTGTCATTGTGGCTGAATGAGACAGACCAAGCAAAGTTTCCTTCGATGATCTCTCTCCAACTAGAGGGACGTGGGTTTAAGCTCTCGGAAGGAAGCAGGGCTTTCGATTGGTCACCCGTCACCTTTGAAAATGGCAAAGCTCTTGTTATGGTGGGGATTTTGCCGAACAAACTTCTTCCTGCACTCCTGGCGGCTAACTTTGATTGGTTCGATGCCGCTGTAAGGTTTCGAGAATATACGGAAGACTCGCTCACCATCTGGCAGGAACAAGGGAGACTTTGTCTGGCCTTTACCCGTGGCAAACAACTCGTTCACTTCCAAGCACTCACGGAAAATGTTTTGAATCCGTCAACAATTCGGGATATCGCCTGCATCGTTACCAGTCTTCAAATGCAGGAAGTTCTTAAGAATCTCAAGTCAATCGTTCTTTGGTTCAAAACAGACCCCGAAGGATCTAAATCTCTGGGAACCGCGCTGAGCGTTAATATCAATTCGGCCAGTCCCCCCAAGCCGAGGTTGCCTGACAGGGATTGGACCCTGCAATTGGCGGGGACAGCTGAGAGTAAAAAGTTCCATCACAGGCTTCAGTGGCGTGATCGAACCCTGAAGTGCATTTCCCTGGCTTATGGACTTGCCCTCCTCTTCATTCTTGGCCACCTATTGATCACCTTGCACCTAATCTCTTCGATCAATTCGTGGCAACAAGAAAATAAGTTGAACCTGGAGACAATCCATCAAGATATTTCGACATGGGAATTTCTCACCCCTCTCGTCGAGACGAAGGATTATCCCTTGGAAACCTTATTGCATTGCGCAACCTCCCTGTCTCCCGCTGGCACACATCTCACACTCTACGAGCAGGTCGACGGCAATATCACCATCAAAGCCGAATCCCAAAACATCCGGCTGGCAGATGCATTTTTAGAGAAACTCACCCATGAGCCCGCATTGTCAGACTATCACTGGGTGAGGCCACAGCCTCAGGTACTTCCCAACGACTTAGCCCAGTTTGAAATCAACGGAACCCGTGAACCTACCAAATATTAACGGCCGCAATATTCCCTGGATGACCGTGCTGGTAGTCATACTGGTGCTGACCACATATGGATTGAGTTTACTCCTTCGTAAACAATCCGAGTGCAGCCATGAGTTAGATAGGCTGCAAGCCATTCAACGGACGAATCGTGCACTCCTTGATCAGAAAGACCTCTGGGATAAACGGGCTAAGTGGATTAAACAATTTGCCCCCACCCAAGATGAAGAGGGTAAAACCAAAGCCGATGTGCTGGAGGCGGCCCTCCAAGGCGCTCGCGAACAACACCTGCGAATCATCGCCCAATCCCTTGGAGAACTGCAACGTGGACCAGCCTGTCTGAGTGTCAGTGCTAATATCAAGGTTCAAGGGACCATGGAGAGTCTCTGTCGCTGGATTAACGCTTGGCAGACTCCGGAAAATTTCTACACCGTCACCTCGCTCTCCATCCATCCCAGTGAGGATCACAAAACGGTTATCTGTGCATTGACCCTTAAACGGTTTTTTCAGGAGACCAAATGAAAATAAGTCAAATTCTCCACTGCATCGCTTGTCTGACCCTCCTGACTTCGCAGGGACTGCCCAATCCCACCATGCCCATAGGTGGATTCCCCGACTCTCGGTATGAGTCTCTTTGGACAAAACCGCCCTTTGCTGTCGAACCTTCTGCAACATCGACTGGGCCAATTTCCCCCGATTATAGTCTGGTGGGAGTCGTAAAGGTCGACGACTTGATTTATGCGAGTATCCAAGATAAAGCCTCGGGAGAAATATTCGTAGTTGCCAGTAGCAAACCTTCTCACGGTTTTTCTCTACTCGCCGTCAATCGTGGGCGACAAGCCGAGGATTTCTATGCCTTATTGGAAAAAGGCGCACAGAGGATAACCCTGCACTTGGCTCCCCCTAACATTCCTCCCAATCGCTCCATCAATAATATAACAGACTCCTTGATAGATGCCCCGCTAAAGTTCCGCCCTCCCACGATCGATACCGAACCAAAATTCCGCCCCCCTACGATAGACAAAAGAAATTAAACCCGAATTCCGAGATTAAAGCCTCACCGGAATCCCCCGGCCCTTCAGAAATTCCTTTACCTGTCCCACGGTCATTTCACCGTAGTGAAAGACACTCGCCGCAAGAACGGCATCGGCTTTGCCCTCTTCGATAACCTTGGCGAAATCGTCCAAACAACCGGCACCACCGCTGGCGACGACGGGAACAGGAAGAGCCTCGCTAAGAAGATGCATGATCTGACAGTCAAAACCTTTCTTCGTGCCATCGGCATCGATACTGTTCAGAACAATCTCCCCCGCGCCAAGTTGCACAGCCCGGTAGGCCCAATCGGTGGCCTGCCAGGTAGTTTCACGACGTCCGCCATGAGTAAAAACTTTCCAGCCACCCTTGGAAACCCGCTTGGCATCAATGGAAACCACGATGCACTGGCTACCAAAGATCTCGGCACCGGCCCTGACTAGATCAGGATCATTCAATGCCGCCGTGTTAATACTGATCTTATCAGCCCCGGCCAGCAACAGCTCCCTCATGTCGGCGGTCTTTCGAACGCCCCCGCCGACAGTCAGGGGCATGAAACATTGTGCAGCAACCCGTTCAATAACATCGACCATTGACTTTCGACCTTCCGCGCTGGCTGTGATGTCGAAGAAGACTAGTTCATCGGCACCCTGCTCGTTATAACGCAAGGCCAATGTCACGGGGTCTCCAACATTCAGGAGCCCCCCCTCCTCCGCTTTCCCAAATTGCACACCTCGGGTGACTTGTCCGGCATGGACATCCAAACAGGGAATGATTCGCTTTGCTAGCATGAGGAATTAACCTAGAAAACGTAATTGAAAATGTCTGCGAATTTTGGGATTAAGAATGCTTCTAAAAACTAGCGTATGGCACACGTAGATCCAATGAAGGTCAAGCAATAGTGTACGCTTAGCCCGTTTTTCAGCTTTTCAGCCTTTTAGCTTTTCCCCTCACTTCTTCACCGCCTCCTGCTCCTGCCCTTTATCTCTTACTGTCCAACCGAGTTTGTCGAGCTCCTGACGCAACTGATCACTCGACTTCCAATCCTTAGCTTTCCTAGCCGCCGCCCTCCGCTCCAACAACTCCGTGACATGAACGGGCATGAGACTAGAGAGGTCGCCCAGCCCCAGAATTGCCTCTATTTGATTCCATACCAGAGGGAGCTCGTGCAGTTGATGGCTCTCGTCAAACATCCGATTGGTTTCACGGATAAAATCAAACAGATACCCCAAGGCTCCAGAAATATTCAAATCACTTGCCAGAGCCTTTTTGAAATTTGTCAGAAATTCCATTGAAGTCTCGGAAAGTTGATCCGTAATAGTTGATGAAGGCCCGCCAAACCTTCTTCGCCAATCGTCAATCCGTGAAACTGAAACCTTGGCAGCATCCAGGCGTTCCCAGGTGAAGTTCAGCTCCTGGCGATAATGCGTGGTGAGCAGCACATAACGAAGCTCTCTCCCGGTGTACCCCCGATCCAGGACGTCCTGAACGGTGTAGAGATTACCAAGAGACTTCGACATCTTCTGTCCGTCGACCAGCAGATGCGCGCAGTGTCCCCAAAATTTTGCGAAGCGTTTTCCGGTACAACACTCGCACTGAGCGATCTCGTTTTCATGATGAGGAAACATCAGATCCACTCCTCCGCAGTGGATGTCAATCTGCTCCCCCAGATAGTGCTGGCTCATCGCTGAACACTCAATATGCCATCCTGGACGTCCCTTCCCCCACGGCGAATCCCACGCCACATCACCATCCTCCTTTGTCCATGCCTTCCACATTGCAAAGTCGCCATAGGACTCCTTGACGTACTCATCCTGCACAACCCTTGCCCCGACTTTCATTCCCTCTTTGTCCAATCGCGCCAACTTACCGTAATCGGCAAAGGAGTTCACCCGGAAATATACTGAGCGATCTTCAGAGAGATAGGCATGTCCTCGATTGATCAATTTCTCGATCATCTGCACCATATCACTGACGTGGTCGGTGGCTCTGGCATGGATCTCCGGAGTTTCGATATTGAGAGTTCTCATGTCTCTCTGAAATCCCTCGATATATTTTTCAGTGAACTCGCGCAGTGGCAACTTGGCGGCCTGGGCACCATGGATGGTCTTGTCATCAACGTCGGTGAAATTCATCATATGTTGGATCTGAAATCCGAAAAGTTTCAGTACCCGACGCAGCAGATCCTCGTAGATGAAGGATCGAAAATTCCCGATGTGCGCATGATTGTACACTGTTGGTCCACAGGCATACATTGTGACAAGAGGAGGTAGAAGCGGGTGAAAGGGTTCCTCCTGACGGGTGAAACTATTGAATAGATTTAACTCCATACAAACAAATCATTGGGAGAAAGATAGGTTAACCGCAAAGAACGCATAGCCTCGTTACGCACTACTTTTTTTGAAGGCAACGCTTGCAACTGCCATCGCCGCGATTCCCTCTCCACGTCCGACAAACCCCAGCATCTCATTGGTCGTCGCTTTGATCCCTATCTGGCTCGGCTGAATGTTGAGAGCTCCAGCAATTTTCCTTTGCATCTCATCCCGATAAGGACCGATCTTGGGTTCCTCGGAGATCAAGGTGGCGTCGACATTCTCTATCGCAGCATTTCTCTTCAGTAGAATCCCCGCAATTTCGTCAAGAAAGACCAAACTGCTTACCCCCCGCCACCGTTCGTCTTTGTTTGGGAAGTGATGCCCAATGTCCCGCTCACCAATCGAACCTAGCAACGCATCTGCAATAGCATGAATTAACACATCCGCGTCTGAATGACCATCAAGCCCCTTTTCAAAAGGAATCTCAACACCCCCCAAAAACAATTTTCGTCCAGCCACCAAGCGATGTACATCGTATCCAAGACCAACAGGCATAAGAGAAGCTATCTCAAAGCTCAGATCTCAAAAGTCAAAAGATATTCTCCCGAAATCCGAGATTGTCTCTCCACCTTATTTTCAATGAAACTTTTGAGTGAGAGAATCGGCGGGCTTAACGGAGTGTGGACATTCCTGTCCGCACGATAAGTCTTCAAGAGCAGCTTTCATGGACGGACAGGAATGTCCACACTCCGTTTTAGCCAGCTATGGGAACGGCATCAAGACGCGATCAAGCACATCCACCAAACCATTTGAGCAATGAATATTGGCTTGAATCAATTTCGACTGATCGAACATATAATTCCCGGCCATGATCTCCAGGGGAATCTCTTGGCCTTGAAAGGTCTTCACCTTGTTATTCACAAACAATTGCGAAACTGTGACCGATCCCGAGATAATGTGTAACCCGAGCAGTCCTGCTAACTTTTGTTTGCCAGCGGGAGCCAATAGCAGCTGGAGATAGGAATCCGGCAATTTTCTGAAAGCATCATCCGTGGGTGCCAGAATCGTGAAGGAATTAGTACCCTTCAAGGTTTCCTCGAAATCGGTGGCTTTGATCGCAGCTGACAGAATCTTGAAATTTCCGTCCTTCTCCAAATATTCAACTAGATTGGGTACCGGGTCCGGTTTGGTGCCCAAAACATCCTTCTCGGTTATGGCATGCCCCGATGAAAGGAATATTCCGAGAATAAGAGTGCCATAGAAAATCGACCGCATCATTCGTCCATATCCTTTCAGAGATTCATTGACCCCGCATGAAAAACATCCGTATCGGACTAAATTTTCCCATTCAACTTCCCAACTAAAATCCCGACGTATTCCTTAATCACCAGCTCACTTTCCATAAGATAGAAGGCATTAGGGAGAGGGGGGAGAATACTTTTTGGTTTTTCCTCTTTTTGAAGCGTCCAAAAATCTGTAGGGGCTGGAATGAAGTTGAGTCCCTGCTTATGAAACAGGCCAGCAGCACGAGGCATATGCCAGGCGGAGGTCACGAGAAAAAACCGGTCTGAACCGACAATAGGCTTAACGAACAATGCCTCCCGAGCGGTATCTAGAGATTGATTTTCCTTAAGAATCTCTTCAGGAGGCACTCCCAGCGAGATGGCAACATGGCGCATAACCTCTGCCTCCTCAATCCCCAAGGGGGGGCCACCCGACATAACAAGCTTAGCCTGAGGGAAATAGGAATGCAGGCGAACACTCTCAACGACACGCATAAGAGCCGAATTGGGCAACCTGGCCAAATCGGGAACTGTGGGATCATTGATGTCATAGGCCCCACCGCCAAGTACAACGATATATTGAATCGTGCTTTCGGCATCCGGATAAGCCGCCAGAATCTCCTCCTTGGAGCCAAGTCTCTTATATTCTCCCTCCAACCTATTGACGAGAAAATCGGGAAGTTCATTATTTGAGAAAACAATCAGCAAGAGGCAGGCAAGAGCGATCAGAAGTTTGGCAAACCCCAGGCCCCGCATCCGCAATAACAATATAAGAGCCACTCCTACTAGTAAAACGATCATCGGGACAGGATAGATGGCTGACGTCAGTGCCTTCTTTGTCCAAAACAAAAAAATGCTCATAATGTGTGATTGGTCTTCAGTTCTATAAGTCTCCACCGTAAGATACTTTTCATAAATGTTAATTTACCCTTCCCGCATCGATACTGACCAGACTCTGCTCCTGGATCAAGAGTTACCGTCATCTATTTTAAAATTGGATGAACCCCTCGCCCGACAGCACGGCCCGGTGAAGGTCAATCTTACTGTGACTCGCGATGGCGAGACACTTCTGGTCACGGGGCAAGTCGGCACTCTGCTACATCTTCGCTGTGGTCGTTGTGCCGAATGGATTGACTGGCCTGTCTCCGTTCCAAATTTCATTCTACTCATTGAACCTCCTTTTCCCGATATCATCGACTTGACACCTTACATCCGAGAAGACATTCTCCTCGACTTGCCAGTCGTTGCCTCCTGTCGGCTCGACTCAAGTGGATGCTGTCCCCTTACCGGGAAAATCTATTTGCCAGCAGGCGAGCCGCCCCCGATAACCGGGCAGGATGCTTGGAAAGAATTGGATAAATTAAAAGACAGAACAAAAGAATAAACTTATGGGAGTTCCGAAACGTAAAACGTCGAAGGCGCGTCTGCGCAGCCGCAAAGCAGCCAACAAATGGAAAGTTACCGGCCTTTTCACAGATAAAGAAACTGGCAACCGCCATTTACCTCACTGTGTTGACCCCAAAACTGGCATGTACCGCGGCAGACAGGTGATCACCACTACCGTCGCAGAATAGCACACCTGCGACGTGTTTTCCCTGACAGATAGATATTCCTCACTGCCATCCTTCAGTGTATCTGATCGCGGACTTGCCTCACATGATCCCCTGATCACATGAAAATCGCCCTCGATGCCATGGGTGGTGATTTTGCGCCCAAGAATCCCATCGCCGGAGCAGTCGAGGCCTTGGCAACTTACAATGATTTCTCCTTGACGCTGGTTGGGGATGAACCACGCGTTCGCGCCGAAGTCTCGAAGCATTCGCTCAGTCAGGAGACTCTATCAAGAATTGGATTTGTTCATACCACCCAAGTGGTGGAGATGAATGAAAGCGGAATCCAAAGTGTTCGCCGCAAAAAGGATTCCTCTATCAGCCGTTCCGTCGATCTGATTAAAAAGGGCGAGGCTGAGGCGGTGGTCTCCGCTGGGCATACAGGAGCTCTGGTAGCTGCCTCAATCATCAAATTGCGAACTCTCCCTGGGATTGATCGCCCCGGACTGGCCGTGCTGATGCCTACCAAGACGCATGTCTTTCTTCTCATCGACGCTGGGGCAACCATTGATCCAGACCCTGAACAGATCCTCGGCTACGCCGTTATGGGTAGCATCTACTCACGCGAGGTGCTGGGTTCGATAAAACCTCGGGTGGGACTGCTCTCCATAGGATCGGAAGCCAGTAAGGGCAACGAGTTTACGAAAGAATGCTTTAAACTTTTGAGCGAGGCTCCCATCAACTTTGCTGGCAATACTGAAGGACACGATCTGTTTAGCAATCCCGTTGAAATCGTTGTTTGTGACGGATTTGTCGGGAATATCGTCCTCAAAACCTCTGAGAGCCTTGCTAAGTCTATTTTTGGATGGTTGAAAAGCGAACTCCATGCCACTCCCGTCCGAAAGCTTGGAGCCTTTCTCGCGCGAGAGGCCTTTGACTCAATTAAACGCAGAACTAACACTGACGAATATGGGGGAAGTCCCCTTCTTGGGGTAAACGGAATCTGTATCAAGGCTCATGGAAACTCCTCACCCCTGGCCATGAAAAATGCCATTCGCGTGGCTCGCGAGAGTATCCGCCACCAGATTAATCCCATCATCATCGCCGAGATGAAACGCCACCGGGAATCACTCGCTAAAAACTAAACTTTATGCCGCGCTCAGCACATCATCGGAAAGCCTATATTGCCGGAACCGGTGCCTATCTCCCCAGCCGTATCCTCACCAATGCCGAACTGGAACGGTTGGTCGACACCAGTGACGAATGGATCACCTCACGCACCGGAATCAAGGAACGACGAATCGCCGAGGAGGACGAATTCAGTTCGGACATGGGATCCCACGCTGCGATGGAGGCCTTGCGTGAAGCGAAGCTCAAACCTTCAGATATCGACCTTATTATCGTCGCCACCTGCACTCCCGACACCATCTTCCCCTCAACCGCCTGTCATATCCAACAGAAGATCGAGGCAAAGAATGCTGTCGCCTTCGATATCCAGGCCGCCTGCTCCGGATTCCTCTTCGGACTCATCACTGCCAATCAATATATCGCCTCCGGCCTCTCCAAACACGCCCTAGTGATCGGCACCGAAAAACTCTCCTCAATCGTCAACTGGACCGATCGAAACACCTGCGTCCTCTTTGGCGACGGTGCTGGTGCCGTTGTCCTAGGTGCCAGTGAGACTCACCGCGGACTTGTCGCAGCCGATCTGGGATCGGACGGTGAACAGACCGAGATTCTCTCCCTCCCTGCGGGTGGATGCCGCCTCCCTGCTACAGTCATTACTCTCGAAAAAAATCTCCACTCCATTCAAATGCAAGGTAAGGAGGTCTATCGTCACGCTGTTAACCGCATGAACAGTTCCGTTAGTAAATGTTTGGAGAAAAGTGGGATCGACTCCTCCCAGATCACCTGCTTGATTCCCCATCAAGCCAACTACCGCATTATCGAATCTGTTGCCTCCCGTCTTAAACTCCCGATGAGTAGCGTTTACATGAACCTTCATCGCTACGGTAATATGTCCGCAGCCTGCATCCCTGTCGCCCTCCATGAAGCACTCCAAGAAGGCCGCGTCCAGCAAGGTGATCTCATCATGATGGTCGCCTTCGGCGGCGGTCTCACCTGGGCAAGCACCATCATCGAATTGTAATCGAGCGCGGACCTTCCCGTCCGCACGATAAGTGGGATTAAAGATTTAAAGTGGAGGGCGAATCTCCGTATGCGCCCTAATTGGATCTCGCTTTTCCTGGGTGCAAGGGGAAATGCCCCCCAATGTCCCGACAAGTGGGCGCATACGGAGATTCGCCCTCCACTTTTCACAAGCATCTCTGTTGTTTGCCTGTGAAAACGTCCTTAGAAATTTATGAATCTAAAATGGTTAACCATCATAATAGACAGCACGGTTAGAAGCGAGAGCAGACTAGAGATCACGAGCATCCAAACCGTTACCTTGAAGGTATAGCGGAAACACGCTTTGAGTTCCTGCATTGTCAAGATATAAACCCTTTGCTTTTCAAATGCGAGCTTTTTATATCGTTATCCACACTATTCTGCCATCCCTCTATTCCTTCTTCAGATCCACGATTCCTAATTCCTGGCTCTTAATTCCACATTATACCAGTTATGAAAAGGTTTTTGACTATACGGTGAGAGGAATTTTTGCCGTAATCGAGGAGGAGGAGCGGGGAGTGTAGCCGTAGTGCTACTCGACCCCTCCGACGACGCTGAGGACAGCAAAAAGATCCTCATCCCTAGGACGCGGCCCAGCCTGGATGGCACTTTGTTGTCGCCGGGGGGGCATCGTATTTCCTCCAATACGACCACCCCGTCTCCGCCTCGTGCGATCCAGGCTGGACTCGCGCCGTATAGTCAAAAACCTTTTCATAACTGGTATTAGATGCAACCTCTTTAACTTCCAGCAAGGTAACCCCCTGGCGGGACACGGAGAAAAGAGTTTTCCCGGGGATTTTTTCATTCCACTTGAATTGGGTGCCAGACATATAAAGTTTGTACTGCCCCGACTTAAACAGCGAATCATCGCTCGTACTCACTCCATCCCAGTCGGGTCCCACAGCCCGCAACCGGGATACCGCCGCTTCAATCTTGGGAGTCTTGCCATGAATATAGGCAAGAAGCATTCGCCGACGTGATCGGATCTCCTCCTGTCGATTAAAGTAATACCCGAGTCGTTTGGCCATGTAGGGCACCCCCACATTGAAGCTTTCCGTGGGATAATGCTCAACAATCCAGTCTGACCCGGCATGATAGGTCTGCCCCCAATAATCCCCATCAAACCTGGTCAAAGCCTGTTTCAGACCCCCGGCAACGAGCCGATTGAAGTAAATAGTCTGATAGGGATGCAAGGTCACGATATCATACATCACCAATCCAATCGTTAATCCCAATACCGAACCAACCACCCAACGCACGGAGGCAAAGGGGAAGCGTCTCCAGAATCCAAGGATGCCAGCGGCGGTCAGAATGGCCAACGGGGGTACGACAAACATCACATGTCGCATACCATCATAGACCGGAGAGTGATTAAGAATAATGACCAAGAGCGGGAACAACACTGAAAAAATCAGGATGAGATACGGAGCGTGAGACGAAAGACTCAACCTGTTCTGAAAACAGGAGTACACAGCAACCCCAATCCCGAGAACCAGTCCCAAAAAGTAAAATTCCGGCAATGTCATCAGAAGCCAAGTCGGCAGATAACTCATTGGGAGATGAGCCGATGGAATAACCCGTCCCTGGAAAAAGATATCCCCTTCCCACGGATAATTTGACATCACCCCCATCACCTCGAGGGGCCGGATAATGGGGGAGATTAAGGCATAGGGCCATGAAAGAACCATCACCGTCCAAGAGATGCACCCGACTAATAAGAGACGAGGGAAAAAGAAACCAACGGTTTCCTCGGCAATCTGAAACCAAGAGGGGTCACTTGGCATAATGCTTGATTTTGAAGTCGAAGTCACCGGAATCTCCTCTTCAGAATTGTGAACGCGGCCGAGTACCCATAAAAGAATCGATACTGTCAGGGTTACATACAGAAATACACCTCCGATCCGAACTCCCAGAGCGGCCCCAATTGCGAATCCAATCTTTACACAAAGTTTCCAGTCATACCCACGGTCTTTGACCCAAGGTTGAAGGATATAAAATAGAGATGCGACGTATCCGGTTGCAAACGGAATATCCTTGGGGTCGTCAAACATGTGTCCAAACCACCGTGGAGTGAGTAGCAAAATCAATGCGGCCCAGCCTCCCATCACCTGACCACCGAGCAGATTCCCCACCCGGTAGGTATAAAATATCCCCAGCAGCCCAATCAAAGCCGTTATGAAGTGCCGCTGTTCAAAATGATCCCAACCAAACGCCACCGTGCCAGTATTTGCAAGTACCTGAGTAATGATATCGGCCAGCCCAGCATAGTATTTGGATGACGTGGCAGTCACAGCAGAATTGATCTTCCCCAGAGTCCCATACCAAACCATAATCCAGTCCCCGTTATTCAGATGAACGGCCTCATCATAACTCACTCCGTAGTCGCGATAAATCAGTGAAACCAGAAGAAGAAGAGCTGCCCCAGCCAGAAGAATATATAAGTTCCTGGATTTGAAAATGTGAAGTAATGAAATCAAGATTTTAGACTATTAGATTTATAGAATAGATCATCTTTATGTGAACAAGAATGTCCGCGCTCCGTTTCTAATCTGGTTAGTTTTTGCCATGCCGTAGGAATCGAAAAAACAGCAAAGCCAACAGCAATGCGAGCAAAACTTGAGTCAATGGATTGGCGTTCATGGGTTGCGACAGCCATCCTGAGGCATCAACTGACCGGCTGCCCTCCTCAATCAAATGTTGTCCGATAATCAGCCCCGCATGTACCCCAATTGCGGGTCCCAAGCTTCGAAAATTCAGGACGCACAGACTGAGTACTCCTCCAAGTAAGACCAAAACATTCAGGTATCCACCCAACCATCCTATTTTCGAGAAGGCCGAGAGGCTCAGTCCAATTGCCACCCAGCCGCTGTACCAATGGACCGGGTTAGGAGAAAAATCCGACGGGACTTTGACAAAATGCATCACGACAAATACCAGTGTGGTAAGGATAACACCTCCAACAAGACCGAACTGCCGGATGAAAATAGTTTGTGCCACACCTCGAAATAGCCCCTCTTCAAAACAGGCCAGAATCAGGAACCCTAGAATCATGATCGGGATGAGTGCCGGATTCGACAATCCAACCCAAACCCGGGCATGGAAACCCAGCATCAAACCGAATATCATCCCAGCAACAAGCAACCCCACTACCATCCCTCGAACAACGCCACTTGGCAAAGTCCTCCACAAAATATTTACTTCGGCCCACGTTCTTAAACCGAAGCTTTTCCAAAAGAACACCAGCCACGCAGCGGCACTGATCATTAGAATACGGTCAACGTAACGATGAAATGGCCATTGCACGAATCCCCCCACCAACCAAAACACTAAGGGCGAAACTACCGCAGCCGTACAAAAAATTAGAACCAAATATAATAGCAAAACCGAGGCGGGCTTCATGAATTTAGCTAGTGCTGGATCTGGGAATTTTTCAGTGCTTGGCTTTTGGCACCCTGAAAAGTCGTGATGATCCCCATCGCCCTCTCCAATTGCGCGACAGCGTTGTTAAAATCGGCACGGGATTGCAACTCATTGGTTCGGGCTGTGGTCAGGGCCACATTGCTATCGAGAACATCCAATTGCGTGCCAGCTCCGGCATCAAATCGGGCCCGGGCAAGACGAAGGCTTTCAGTAGCTGATTCTACATTTTTCTTTTGAGACTCGATGAATTCCTGAGCTTCGATGACTGCGGAGTAGGCCTGACGAACATCCAATTCCACCTGGTGTCGGGCATCATCGATATTAATTATCGCGGTTTGTACACCCGCTCGGGCTTCTTCCACTCTTCCTTTCGTCAGCTGACCATCAAAAATGTTCCAACTCCCTTCAACCCCAGCAATTCCTCCATGAAGCTGATGACCGAAAGAGTAAAGGGAAGAACTTATGTCATCATAGCCAACATAAGCATCTAATTCCGGCTGGTACCCGGACTGGGCAACCTTCACCTGCTGCTTGGAAGCTTGGTACCTGGATTCCAAAGCCTTGAAATCCGATCGTTGCGCCAGAGCAGTAGACAGGGCCTCCTCGTATTTATGATCGAAGGTCCCTGCAGGCAATTCTCCCTGGATATCAAAGGAAGGTTGCTCAAACGAACCGCTATCAGGAATTGAAAGTAGTTTGGCTAATTGTGCCAGAGCGATTCGTAAATTATTCCTGGCGTGAATCAACGTTGGCCTGGCATTGGCCAAATCAACTTCAGCCCGAAGCACGTTAAAATTCGTAACTGTTCCTGCCTTCAGACGACTCTCCTGATCATGTACTTCCTCGGTCAGGAGATCCACGTTCTGGCTGGCTACGATGATCAGCGATCGGTTGAGCAGGATGGCATTAAATGCCTGTCGAACATTGAGGATCGTTTGATCAATAGTGTTTTGAAGACTCAACAAAGCTGCCTGCTCGGTAAACTTAGCCTCCTGAATACTGCTGATGATCTGCCCTCCTGAATAGATCGGCTCCCTCGCACGAATCCCCACATCCCAATAGTAAGGCTCAATATCGGCACCCTCAAGCCGGTCAGCGTCCTGCCATTGGATGATCCCATTGGTGGTAATTTTTGGGATTGCGGCAGATTTCGCTTCGACAATCAAACCTGTTGTCTTCTGAATTTCAGATTTAGCCCTGAGAATATCCGGATTTCGATCTAATGCCATATTAACGCAACCGGCGAGGGTTAGAGATCGACTACCCGTAAAACTTCCATTAATTTGTGGCAGTTCAACAGATACTTCAGCTAATGACGAAGTCATTATAAGAAATACTGGAAACAGAAAGAGTCCCCTAATCGGACTGCTTTGTGGCGCAGCGCCGACTAACAGTCTGATAGATCCTGACCCAGGCTTCCATATCTTCATGAGAAAGCTCCTTTGAAATCTCCAATATATGGTAGACCAAGTTACGTTTGATCCGCTCAACAAGCTCGCGCCCTTTGTCAGTAATCTTGACCAACACCTGACGACGATCCTGAATATTGCCATATCTGGCAACTAAGCCTGCAATCACCAATCGGTCAACTAAGCCAGTCGTAGCAGGAGATGTATGCTCCATCAACTCAGCGAGCTTCGACATCGTGATACCATCGGAATTATTTAAAAAACTGAGTAACGTATATTGTGGGATAGAAATATTTCCCTGACTGACTTGTGTTGAAAGATCAACGAGAAATGACCGCTGAATCTGGGTCATGGTATCCGCCAAAGCATGTGCATGCTTCACCGATTGGTCGGTTGGGGCCTCAAATACTTCATTTGCACTCATTAATGATTAGGAGTGTACTTAATTTATTTCTACAATCAACTCCTTTTACGTCCTAATTTTTTCAATCACCCTCATGTAGGTCCTTAAGAAATAAAATTTAACACTGTTTTTAAATAATAAAGTTATGTATCTTTTTAATTACTAGAATGTTATAAAATAATTTTAAATTAATCATTAATGACATTTTACATGTATTAAGTAAGTGTAAAAAATTTATAGCCGTGTCAATTTTTCCGCTGAATGTTTATCCTTTTTCTGCCCTACTCTTTTGTAGAATAAAATATTTTTGTGCAGGCGAGAATGGCCACGGTCTATTGGTTTTTTAGAAGCACCCTTAAATATTAAGTTGCCAAGAACAATACTTTTATGTATTAACTGCGTAAAAATAGACGTAACCATGGATGAAACACAGCTATCCAAAAGCTGTCAGCTACAGATTCTAGACGTAGTTGATCGCCTGAGGGTCATATCCAAACGGACGGAGGCCGAGTTTCACTCTCAATCCGTCCTGATTAACCCCCTTGATATGTGGGCCGCTGAGGTTCGTTGCTTGCGTGAACAACGGACACGCCTTCACAAAATTGCTGCATCGTTAATGGGAACCCTTCATATTACCCAAGATAGTCCAATGGGGGTTGCCGCACTGCTGGCAGGAGAGTATGCCGCCAAGCAAACAGACGAACCTGATTATCATAATAAATTTCATGTCGCCGAAGTTGTTATAGCCGCCCACCTCCTGGGCTTGCGTGAAGGCCTAAACAATACCCAGATCGCTGAATTGGTACTGGCTGCCGTTTCCCACGACTTTTGTCATAGCGGCAGCAACAACAGTTTCGACTTCCAGAATGAGATGGTCTCGGTCGAAACGGCCATTCCCATCTTTGAAAAGGCGGGTTTGGATAAAGTGACCATTCAGAAAATCAGCCATATGATCCTGGCAACGGACTTCAAAGTTGGGGTGCCTCCTGCCCGGCAGCGTTATCTCGATACTCGGGAGATGAGTCCGGACAATCCAGAAAGGGTTCTTGCAAGTCAGGCCATGCTATTAATTGAGGCCGACGTCCTATTTTCGTGTTTTAACTTAGATTACAATGATCTACTGAGCAAACTTCTTGCGATTGAATTGAAAATTCCTGGCGCAAACCTTCCCACAAAGACTCGCGTGGCATTTTTAGACATGGTCAAGTTTATTACAAAGGCGTCCCAAGACCTGGGAATCGATCAGCGTCGACAGAAATTAATCATTCAATTGAATGAACTGGCGACCCTTGAATCCAAGTAAGACAAGGATCTCCGCCAATTCTTCCGTATCTTCCTTCTCCTCTTCCTCTCACTCTCACTCTTAATCGTAATCTCGCTCTTCCCCTCACTTTCGAAGGGGTGAAACCTCAGAGCGAGACTGGAGGGGACATCTCCGTACGTGCCCTAAAGGGGCCATTCCCCTTCCACCCAGGATAGCGAGATCCAAATTAGTAGCATCGCTGTAAAAGCGATCGGCAAGCATCGATTGATTTTTATTTTCATTACATAATACTTTGCGTAGGCTCAGAGAATCAATGTGTTACAAACGTACTGCACTTTTCGTCGCCGTTGAGATCGTCTGCTCATTGTATGCCCTGGCACAAAACACTCCTGTAGCTCCGACTTCCGATGGAAATCTTCTTAAAATAGACTCACCTAGACTGCACATAGCGCCTCCAACTGCCCCACTCAGCTCTCAGCCTGCACCAACACCTCCTACCACCGTTTCATCGACCGCCTTCACTCAAGCACCCCCATTAGACGGCCCCCTCGAACAGATAACTCCAAAAAGCGACCGCAATATCTTGCCCATTGGACCAAGCTTACGTCAGTCCATTAAACCGGTGGCACCGGGTTATGTCATCCGCGTTGGAGATCAGCTTCACTTCCGGGTATTGGATGAGGATGACATGGACTATCCAGCCCTTCTTGTGGACAAGGATGGAACTGTCCAAATTCCGTACATAAATGTGGCCACAGTTGCAGGCAAAACAATCACCCAGGCGATCGATGATATTACGAAATTGCTGCGGGTCTTTTACATCAGCCCGATTGTATCGATTGAACTGACCACCTTTGCCCCTAACAACTACACCATACTTGGTCAGATAAATAATCCTGGAGTTTATCCATTGCCAAACCAGGCTGAGTTTATTCCATTGATGGATGCCCTTGGCAGGGCCGGAGGAACCACCGCCATCGCAGATATGGGGACTGTCGTCGTTAAGCGAACTATCGATGGAAAGGAACAATCCATCCAAGTGGATGGTCGACCCATTGCTCGAGGGGTGGCAGGGGCTCATTTTGAAATTCATGGTGGGGACACCATCATTGTGGCATTGTCCAACAGCCAGTTTAAAGTACTTGGCGACGTCAGAAACCCAGGGATCTTTAATTTACCACCTCTTACTGATAACATTGAACTCTCAGATGCCTTGGCCATGGCTGGTGCATCGAGTGCAGATCTGGGCGAGGTCAAGATCAAACGGATCGTCCAGGGAAATGAAACAGTGATCTCCCTGGATAAGGATACGTTGAGACGATACAGTCGAAATGAAATTAAAGGGGATCGATTCTTTATTATGTCGGGTGATGCAATCGAGGTAAAAGTAGCCAAGGTGACATTCGTGGTATTGGGCCAGGTTCGTTCACCAGGAATTTACTCATTGCCTAATCAGGTTGAGTCCATTTCAATTCTGGAAGCCTTAGCCATGGCCGGAGGCGCCACCCGACTTGCCGATCTGGGAAGTGTCCTGGTACGCCGAAAGGGCAGTGAGGAAAACCTCAAGATTAATGTGAAGGAGATGGAAGAGCTTGACGCCAAACAGGTATTTCAGGTCCAACCTGAGGACACCATCACCGTCAGCGAAAGGATGTTTTAAATTATGAGTGACGATCTCACAAGAAAGCTTTCCTCTGAGACCGTCATCAGTCTGAATGATTTAGTTGCAGCCGTCCTTGAGCATATTTGGATTGTCGCTGCCACGAGCATGTTGGGCGTCTTTGCCGGTTTCTACGTGATCGCCAAGACACCGCAGACATTTCAAGCAAGCAGCTTAATCGAAGTTGTTCCTCCGAAGGTCATCGCAAATGTCCAATCTACCGAGCCCATAGCCAATACCAGTGACATTGCGATCACGACCATGCTTACTCTTTTTAACAACAAGGAATTCACCAGTCGTGTGGTGGAGAAAAAAAACCTGAGTAAGGATCCAAACTTCTGGATGGTCCCACCAGAGACTATCATGACCAACTATACTGCAGATCAGGCTGCTGCAACCTTGGGGGGATTGATAACAACAGCCCAGCGATTTGGCACCTACCTGATCGATATCAAGGTTCAACATGAAAGTCCCGAGATGTGCGTGGAGCTTGCCGATGCCGTGGCAGAGGAATTTGTCTTATACGAGGTTCATCTTAATGAGCAGAGCACCTCCACCTCTGAGAAAATGGTTAAGAAGGAGGTGGACGATCTTCACGATGAAGTTCTAAAAGCTCAGCGAAAGCTCCAGGACTTTCGGGAACAATACCAGACCGTTGTTCTAGATAAGGATGAACTTGCCGGGACGAACGCCAAAGTGGCTGAAGCCAGTCGCGCACGGGTCTCATTGGAATCAGACCTGAAACAAATTGAAGCCAGCCCCAATGACCCGACCGCGTTATTGGGACTGCAAAGCATTGCGGCCTATCCAACAGTTGCTGAACTGAACAATGGAATAGCCCAGTTGCAGCAGAAAATAGCCACCATGCAGCAGCGATATACCGAATTGCATCCAAAGCTAATTCGTGCACGACAGGAGCTAGCCTTGACCAAGGAGGCCTTGAATCGAGCGGCCATAGATGCCAAAGATACTGTCCATCCAAGATATGAAGCGGCACTTCATCAGGAACAAAGTCTTCAGGACCAGGCATTAAAGCTTAATAAAATTGCCATCGAGTATCAGAATCTGGTGAGTGATCTTCAGGCCAGCCAGGGCCAGTACGATCTTATTCTTAAGCGCCGAGATGAAATAATGATGGATAAAGCGGATAGAACTCAACAGATCGAAGTCAAGCAGATGGCCATCACCCCCAGTTACCCCATCAGTCCAAACAAGAAAAAGATCTGGACCACGTGCATTGGTTCAGGGATTTCGGGGGGACTGTTAATCGCGTTCATTTTTTATTTCCTCGATAGCAGTGTGAAGCGGGTGGAAAAAGCGGAGGCACTTTTCCGATTACCTGTTCTTACGGTTGTTCCTGAATCTCACAAGAAACGCCTGATGGACACAGCCTCCTCGCACCCTGATGATATTGAACCCACGGTTAAGGAATCCTTCCGCTCCCTCATCGTTGCCCTAAATCTGCTTGGAGGTCCTCCGGGTTGTAAGGTGTGCCTCTTTACCAGCTCTGTTCCAGACGAGGGTAAGTCTTTCTGTAGCTACCATTCCGCCAGCCATCTCGCGGGTCAGGGCAAAAAAACACTTTTATTGGACATGGACTTGCGCCGTCCTTCATTGCATCGACTCATTCAACAACCAGCAGATGAAAAGGGCGCAACGGATCTTCTCTCGGGACAGGCAACATTCTTTGATGTCGTTCACCCCACCGCCATTGAGAATCTATTTTACCTGCCTTCCGGCTCTCGCTCTCCCAACCCTATTAAGCTGCTCTCTGATGGAAACTTCCGAACGATTCTCGATATCGCAATACCTAACTACGACTATATCGTACTCGACACAGCACCGATCAATGCCGTGGCCGATACTCTGTTGTTGGTTGAGTTTGCCCATCACATCTGTCTCATCATCCGCACTGGTAAAACCACCGTCCACGCCGTACGCAGATCCATGCAAAATCTGGGGAATGCCCGCAAGGAACCTTCTGGCATTATCATGAACCGCTTTATTGCCCGACGCGGAGCCTATTACTACTATAGTTATTCCTACAACAAGAGCTATGGCCCGGATGAAGTCTACGGAAGAGACGATTCAAAGGAGAAAAAGGGCAGAAAGTAGAGAAAGGTTTTGAAGTGGAGGGCGAATCTCCGTATGCGCCTAATTGGATCGCGTCCGATCCCAATTCTTAATTCTCAATTGATAATTGTTAATTACAACAGCCCCCCATACCCCAACAAGTGGGCGCATACGGAGATTCGCCCTCCACTTTTCCAAGCATCCCCATGGGATGTTCGTAAATTCAGGCTAGAGTTCTTTAAGGGTGCTCTCGTTGACCCCGCTGGGAATCTTAGGATTGGCATCTGGCCTTAGAGCACCATTTTTTTGAAAGATGGATAGAGAAAATATCGAGACAGAAACTGGCACATCTGCACCTTGATAAGGGAATGTACCGATCTTCGCATAAGCCTTGCCATCCTTTCTAATGTATCCTCCCATACCATCCGGTATCCACTTATTGCCTTCCTCCTCATTTGCTTGAAGAAATCTCTGCACCTCAATCATTTCCAGTCTCTTTAGCGGTTCTCGCCGATACGTTAGCCAGCAAATCTTATCAGAGGGATCCTTATCAGCTAAATTGTGGGACGGAGCAAAAAAAACCGTGATCAAATAATCATCTTTTTTATAGGTCTGCGATTTTGTAACGGGGGGCATCACAAGCCGCTCAGGTTCCGTAGTGGGAAGAGGTTCGCCATAGCGCCGATTTGCCTCTTCCTCAGTCTCATTTATTCTGCCCCAACCCGTGGACAGCAAAACTAGAAGTATCATTATTGTCGGTCGACCAAAGGAAAGAGTCCTCATTGCCCACAAGTACTATCTCACTTTAAACCATTCTGCACCAAAAAAGGTCCTGCTACAAAAAACCGAGGGACGATTAATCGCATAGAGCACAAAGCCCACAAAAATACTGAGAGGATTGGTTTTAAATTCCCAAGTACTTCATAGGGCCACTTCAATTTTGGAGTGCGGTGGCCATGACACCGCTTTGCCTTCCGAGTCCGGCAACTACCCGGACGAAGCCGGGCCGGAATAACGGGTGCCATTACTCGACGAAAGCCGCAATAGGGGGCATTCCCGGACAGAGCCAAACTCATTGAACGGGGCCTGGTCTTAGGGAAGTGGTCCACTTGCACCCGCGAAGAATAGCGGTGTCATGGCCACCCGCACTCCAAAAAATTAAAAATTCATGACTGCACAATCTTCGATCGAAGGGAGGCATAGCTTTCATCATCAAGGACGGGGACAGAATCCATTTTGGAGAAGTCGACGGGGACTTCTACCCATGATTTGCACCCTGCGAATTCGGACTTCCAATCGATGGTGACGGGTTTTAGGACACGATGGATACGGACCATGATACAATGGAGTCCCTTCTCCGTTCCCCAATCGAAGCGTTCTCTCATCACCTCCTCCTTCCAAAGATGGAACAAGTCCAATTTCAGAACCGTCGCCCAATCATCGATGTAGGCGACTTGGGTAACTTGAGCGAAGTATTTCAGAGTGACGGGGCCGTCCTCTTTCTGTCCGGAGATAAAACCGTCTGAGGCGGGGGGCTTGGTTTTATCGGATTGCTGATGAAACAGGGTAGGGAAGAGCCAAAACTGTTTGTATCGAACCTGAAACCCAGACTTACCCTCAGCAATCCCACCCTTACGCAGAATGATCGACTGATCGCCTTTCCCGAGAGCCTCAATGATCACCTGCCACTCCTTGAAGGCCGGGAAAACTCCAAGAGCAGATGAAACGTCGGGAGAGAGGGGTGATTTCAGTGGAGGTACCTGCGGATGAACAGAAGAGGCAATAATGGGAGGGAGTTCGGCCTCTGGAGGGATGGGTGGAGGGAGAGCTGATGGCTCTTCGGATTCTGTGACAAAAAGGAATCGATTTTTGAAAAAATAATAAAATCCGGAGGCAACGGTAATAAAAAGGGCGATCCAAAGCAAAACAGGCTGAAGCAGCTTCAGTAGATTAAAGAAAAGGAGTACAAGTGGATGAGTATCACTAACCAACCGGAGTTCCGTTCCACTCAAGAGCAATAAGGACACTAGGACATAAACAATCTGGGAGATGGTTTTATGTTTGCCTGCCCAATCGGCAGCCATGAGATAACTCCGGTTGGCCGCCACAAGCCGCAAACCGGTAATCAGAAATTCTCTGGATATGATCACCACCACCATCCACATGGGAGGCCCATCAAAATCGGTCGTCGATTGAGCCATTAAACCGACAAAGCCCGCACAAATAAGGATCTTATCGGCCAAGGGATCCAGGAGTTTTCCAAGATCGGTGACCAAATTGTATTTGCGAGCAATCCACCCATCAAGCCAATCGGTCAGACTGGCGACGATAAAAATTGCTAGTGCCACAGTGCCCCCATAATCCCATTCGAAACCCAATACGGTGTCAATGCTGAGTGCCGCCACGAATAGCGCACACAGACCCAATCTACCCAATGTGAGCTGATTTGGCAGATTTACGTTAATTTTCATAAGAAAACAAAGGGTGGCGTGGAGGGCGAATCTCCGTATGCGCCCACTTATCAGGGGCAAAGGAGGAGAGGGCAATTTTTATCCACAAATTTTCACAGATTTATTTTATTAGGGTATTGAGTTTTATCCTGTCAAAAATGTGTTTGTGCCCTGAACTTTGATCTGGTTGATTCCGCCGCTTTTGCGATAGCGCTCCAAGCAAATCAATCTGTGAAAATCTGCGCAATCTGCGGTTAAATCCTCTTCCTGCCTTTCCTCTTCTATCTTCTAGTTTCCAACCAGATCGTATCCACGGGTCTGGCGAATAGTCACCCGTGCAAATTCTCCCACCGGAAGGTTTTCAGGAACAAATACCTTGCCATCGACCTCAGGTGCATCGGCCTCAGACCGAGCCACCCCAGGAGTTTCCACCAACACTTTCATCCCCCTCCCAATAAATCGAGCCTCAATCACATCAGCCATCTCCTTTTGCAGGGTCATAGCTGCTTTCAAGCGCTGTTTTTTAATTTTCTCAGGAATTTGATTGTCCATCTTTGCCGCCCGTGAGTCCTCTTCCTGAGAATACCGGAAGACCCCCAATCGTTCAAATTTTGTATCACGGATAAAATCAAGCAACGTGGCGAAATCCTCCTCGGTTTCTCCAGGAAAACCGACGATGAATGTCGTTCGAAGAGTAATGTCCGGAATTCCCGTCCGAATCTTTTTGATCAAGGTTCTAATATATTCCTCTGAGGTTTCCCGTTGCATCCGTTGCAACATGTTGGCGGAGATATGCTGCAGAGGAATGTCTATATAACGTGCAACTTTATCGCATTCAGCGATGGTTTGAATGAGTTCATCGCTCCAATGAGCAGGGTGAGTGTAAAGAAGTCGAATCCAAAACTCACCTTTAATTTTCTGCAATTCGCGCAGCAATGTGGACAGGGATTCTCCCCGACTGGAATCCACCGGCTGACGCGGGCCAGCTTTCTGTTCCCAATGATCCATACCAAAGTAGGTGGTGTCCTGGGAAATCAAATTCAGTTCCTTGGCCCCGCTATTAACAAGGTCCCGGGCTTCCTGAACCACCGACTCGGTCGTGCGACTGCGATGACGCCCACGAATTCTCGGGATAATGCAGAATGTACAGGGATGATTACATCCTTCAGCAATCTTAACGTAGGCAAAGTGAGCTGGGGTCAGGCGGAAGCGGGGGGTATCGTAATCGGGAATATAAGTTGGATTGGACGTAACGAAATTTTCCGGCACCTCCGACTTTTTATCGCGTGCGAGTAGTTCATTAATGATAGGAACGACCTTGACGATCTGGTCGAGTCCGATAAATGCATCCACCTCTGGCATAATGCCTGGGAGGCTCTTGGAGAAGCGTTGTGACATGCATCCTGCCACAATCAACTTTTGGCCTTGGCGACGGCGACTCATCCCGCGATCGCGATTCACCTCCATAATGGCTTCGATACTTTCTTCCTTTGATTCATCAATAAACGAGCAGGTATTGACAATCAGGACATCGGCCAATTCAGGATCGGGTGTCATGACCATTCCCGCTTTATGGAGATGTCCCACCATGATCTCAGAATCTACCAGGTTTTTGGCACAGCCAAGGGAGATCAGACCAACTTTAATAGGTTCAGCAGGCATCAACAGGGATTAGTTAGTTTCATTAGAGGGCACGGAGAACTCCACAGGAACTTGCTCATTGGCATGAGGATTCGAATAAGTTTTCCCATTAAGTGTGATCTCAAGAACAGCCGGTGTGCGAGCTTTCAGGAGATATTTGGAGGCAGGCGGGAAAATCTGAGTCTTCCCAGCCGGAATCAAATCTTCAAAGATAATCTTCGGCTGGTTGTTATCCAGAACGCTCACCCGGACCCAGCACTCTTCTCTAGCCATTATAGCAAGCTTGTTTTCAGGAGTAACGGAAGAGGGAGAAGGAGTGGGAGACGATACGGGGGTATCAGGCTCAGCGATTGGAGCCTTTATCGCCGGCTTTACCGTATCGGGAACGGTCGCCTTTTTAATCTCGTTGTTGGAAACTGATTCTGCACTTTGATCATCCGATTTCGTCGCTTTGGGGGTGTCGCTATTCTTCGCCGCAGGCTTATCAACGGCCGCCACGGGATTTGAAGAGCTATCCCCAAACAGGTTCACCCCTTCGACAACCCGATAGACCTGATAACCCACCGCCACCAGGAAACCGACAAACACGATTCCCGCCAAGACCAAGGAAAGCCTGCGGGGATCAAATCCAACGCTCTGTTTGGCAAGTTCCGGAACGTAATTAATTCCCCCCAACTGTAGATAGGCAACCTCACATTCTATTTCCAATACCTTTTCAAGCTCCTCCGATAACTGTCGGCTATCGAGTCCCAGAGCTGAGGCATAATTCCGAACAAACCCACGAACATAAGTGGGAGCATGAAATTTGGCAAAATCATCCGTTTCCAGTTTCTGAATCTGGTCCTCGCGCAATTTTGTCGCCTTGGCAGCTGCTTTAATAGTCCAGCCACGCGCCTGCCGACCTTCCCGAAGCTGAGTTCCCACACTTTTCATGAGTAGTCCAAGTTAGAGGCAGGGATTCCCTTTGCAAAGGGGAAAGAATAAAAAAGAATCAGTACCATCCCACAGGAATGGGAATTCAACCCTAAACGAATAAATCCTCGAGGCAAGTTCAAGGGCTGTATAAAAACCGGATTAAAGAATTTGCTCATCCCGTCTTCCCCATTTCCTTCCTCTTACTCTTACTCTTAATCCTGATCCCCCCATAGAGTTCTCCGAGACCGATCAAGACTGAGACTGAGATTAAGAGTAAGAGGAAGAGGAAGAGTTTCAATGGATCTAGTGGAGTGGATTTGAGTTGCGATATCCGCCCAGGAGCGTTACGATGAAAAAACGGAATCGTTTCAACTAAATACGATATTATGTCCTCTTTAAGCACTGCGATTACCGGTTTGGAAGCCAGTCAGATCCAACTGGATGTCTCGGGGAATGACTTGGCCAATGTTAATACGACTGGATTTAAATCCAGTTCCGTGGAACAGACCTCTGTACCAGTCCAATCTTTTTCCTCCTCCGACTCCAATCAATCCATAGGAGTACAGGTGGGACAAGGTACTCAGGTATCAGCTGTCTCCACGAACTACTCCTCTGGAGGTCTTGTACGGACCGGCTTTGCTAGTGACCTGTCAATTGGTGGGAATGGTTTTTTTGAGGTCGTGGCTCCTAATGGTGATACCTACTTCACCCGTAACGGTGATTTTACTGTCGATGCCCAGGGCTTCGTTCGCACGCCCGAAGGAGGATTTCTTTCCGCTGGCGGAGCGGCAATCCAAGTTCCCAAAAATGCAATCGGTTATTCAGTCGCTCAAAATGGAACGGTCTCGGCTTCTTTTTCCGATGGATCCACAGCAAACATCGGACAAATCGATGTTGCCACCTTCAATAATGAGAATGGCTTGATCAATACCGGCGGTGGACTATTCAAACCAACGCAAGCATCCGGAACACCCACTTATTCGGCCGCTGGGACGAATGGTGCTGGCACCATTCAACAGGGATACCTTGAAGCCTCAAATGTTGATGTAACTAATGAAATGGTGAATCAAATCGTCGCTTTAAATGGGTTCCAGGCCAACGCCAAGGTAGTTCAAGTCTCCAACAAGGAATCAAAGACCCTCCTGAGCTTGGTGTCATGAAACCAGCCGTCATTCCCGAGAGCGACCTCGAGGAATCCTTTTGTCGATCCGGCGGCCCAGGAGGACAAAATGTTAACAAGGTCAATACAGCCGTTTTTCTCCGTCATCTACCCACCGGTCTAACGGTGCGGGCAGATACCGCCCGGACTCAGGATAAAAATCGACAGCTGGCCCGAGAAAGATTGGCACTCATCCTGTCGACCCATAAACTGCAGGCCGCTGCGCAAATTCGTTCCGACCGTGAGAAAATCAAACGCCGTAACCGTCGCCGTCCCCGCGGCCTCAAGGAAAAGATCCTTAAAAGTAAGCGTGTCCGTTCCGAAGTCAAAAAGCTGCGTCGCCCAGGCCGCGAGGATTAAGGAGACATCTATTAACCCGAATTCCAAGATTAACACTAGTTCTTGATTCTACTATTAAAAGGATCGCATATCGTCCCAACTCGCCCTCTCTGAGGGTTTGATCATCCCGTTGTAGTTAAGAGTGTTTCTAGACAGAATAACTGGGTGTCATATTTTTGTCACTTGCCACAATCCCCGACTCCCTGTATCAACTCACCCCTCATTATGGAAAAGATCCGCAACATCGCCATCATCGCCCACGTCGATCATGGGAAGACTACGCTCGTCGACCAACTCCTCCGTCAATCGGGAACCTTTCGATCCAATCAACAGGTTGCCGAACGTGTGATGGACTCTATGGATCTCGAGAGAGAAAAGGGCATTACGATTAAGGCCAAGAATGCCGCCTTTCAATGGAATGATTATCACATCAATATTGTTGACACCCCGGGCCATGCCGACTTTGGAGGCGAAGTTGAGCGTGCCCTGAAGATGGTTGATGGCGTCCTCCTGGTGGTTGACTCCTTGGATGGACCACAAGCTCAAACCAAATTCGTCCTAAAAAAGGCACTGACTCTAGGAATTAAACCGATCGTGGTTCTCAATAAAATTGACCGTGACAACGCCCGTCCCCATGAAGTTCTTGATATGGTTTTCGAACTCTTTCTGGACCTGAATGCGACCGACGAGCAGCTCGATTTTCCAACGATCTATGCTTCGGGGAAAAACGGTTTTGCCACCCGTGAGTGGAAAGGAAGTCTGACTGATGAGATTAAGAATGCTGGAATGACCGCGTTATTTGAGACGATTGTTGAAAAAGTACCACCTCCTCAGGCCGACCTAACCACCCACTTCCAAATGGTGGTAGCCAATCTCGAATACAGCGAATATGTCGGGCGAATTGGTATTGGGAAAATTTTTGGCGGCTCTATAAAAGTCGGGGACCCCATGGTCTGCATCCACAAAGATGGTCGCAAGGAAAAAGGTAAGGTTACCCTGATTCAATCCTACACCGGACTGGCTAAAACCGAGTTACAAGAGGCATTCGCTGGGAATATTGTCGGAATCGCTGGTATTGAAGAGGTCTTCATTGGTGAGACCTTGTGCGACAATGAGACCCGGGATCCCCTACCCCTAATGGAGATCGATCCCCCTACTATCAAGATGCAGTTGATGGTGAATGATTCACCGTTGGCCGGACGCGATGAGAAATCCAAGTTCCTCACAGCCCGCCATCTCCGTGATCGACTCGTGCGTGAGATGCGAGGCAATGTCAGCCTCTCATTTGTTGACACCAATAGTGCGGCTGTCTACGAGGTAAGTGCCCGTGGCGAAATGCAGATCGCCATTCTGGTGGAGCAGATGCGACGGGAAGGTTTTGAAGTCATGGTGTCACGCCCTGAAGTCATCTTTCACAAGGACGCGGATGGCAATACCCTCGAACCGTTCGAAAACCTGTATGTGGATGTCGAGCAGGAATTCCTTGGCGATGTTTTACAGAATCTTGCCGGACGCAAAGCTGAAATCACCAACATGAAGCATACTGCTAAAACGGTAATGGTTGAAGCCGTTGCTCCCACCCGCGGTTTGATCGGATTTGAGACAGATCTGGTTAATTTGACCCGTGGAACAGGTATCATGAGTCATTTATTCAAGGAATACGGACCGAAAAAGGGGGAAATTCTCACCCGACTAAATGGAGTCCTTATCTCCATGGAAGCTGGCGAATCCACCACCTACGCCCTTGATAGCATTCAGGAACGTGGCACTCTCTTCATTGGCCCAGGCGTGGATATTTATGCGGGGATGGTCATCGGTGAGAACTCCCGTCCGGACGATATGGCCGTGAACCCTTGCAAGAGCAAACATCTGACCAACATGCGTTCGCAAGGTGATGGTAAGGGTGCCTCGTTGGCCTCTCCCCGCATCATGAGTCTGGAACGTGCCCTGGAGTATGTCGCTTCGGATGAACTCGTCGAGGTCACTCCCTCCAGCTTACGGATTCGTAAAAAGATCCTCGACGCCAATGCCCGTCAGCGCGCCAAACAGAAGGCCGGAGATTAAAGACAATAAAGACAAAAGGCCGGGGAGGGGATTTTTTCCCGCAGATTACACAGATTTACGCAGATTGTTTTTTGTTTTTCCCGATATGGAGTGCGGTGGCGATGACACCGCTTTTCTTCGCGAGCGTGAGATTGCCACTTTCCCCGGTACCAGACCTTGTTGTGTCATGACACCTGATAAGGGCTGGCCCGGCCTCTTCCGGCATGAGCCGGACTCGGAAGACAAAGCGGTATCATCGCCACCGCATCTCCACATCTGAACTGAAATCAACTGCGTTTTCTAGGATCAAGTTAAAAACCAACGATCCGTCCTCGATTTATCTTTGATCTCCTTGTGTTCTTTTGTGGCTAATCCTCCCCCGAGTTTCTTGCGTGTTTCACGCAAGGCTTGAGAACTGAGAGACTACAGAACAGCCTTTGAAAAGGCATCTCGTGTGATGTGAGCCATCTTTGGAATTCCAAAGTTAATATGACTGTTGGCATCCACTAAATAATAAGGATGGCGCTTACCGTGCTTGTCATCTGACTGGAACCGATAGGATTGTCGCCATCCGGAGCTATCTAAAAACGACTGATACTCCGCCTGTGGATAGGCTGAATGAAACCAGGCCATAGCTGAATCGGAGACAATCACCCAGTTGTCATCCGGATAAAATCCCTTGATCCTAGCCATAGAATCGGCGTCGAATGCTCCCAGACGTGCACAGTTGTTAAGCCCCGATCCAATGAAGTTTTTATGCCCTGTAACATCATCGAAGGGAATCGCAATTCCGTGATGAACACCAAACCTCACGCCGGTGATCCCGACAGACTTCGCTATCTGAGTAACCAAGAAATGTCGCAGACACATCGTTACAAATACCCCGCAACCAGAGGCTGCCGGATGCATAAGCAAATAAAATCCGTCACCGGTGGGAATCCATCCCAGCGCTAAGGAGACTTCCTTTCCAAAGGACTCCTTCCCTAATTGCGCGAGAAGAGGAACTACCCTTTTGCTTACTTCAGTAATGGCGTAATGCTGACCATCATCGCTCATTTTTGAAAAACCAACCAGATCGGCAAGGATAATATCGGACTCAAGCTTCTTGGGATGTGAGCTCTTAGGAGTAGCATTTGGGTCTGGTTTAATGACAACGCTCATTTATTACAATTTAAACGTAGAATCTCTTAACTTTTCTATAAAATTCAAGCAAAATATTCCGCAATACAATCAGCAACTAACCTACCTTTAGAGCTAAGCCTGACTCGTTGAGATTCCAAGTTCAGGAGTCCCTCCAAAATCATTTTGTCAATGACTGTGGAAAACTCTTGTAATTCATCCATGGCAATTCCATTCCGCATTCTTAATCCAAACATCCACCGTTCCTTTCTCTTGATTTCCGGAGAGAGTCTTTCCACCTCAGTCTTAGTAGATGTTCCGCTTCTGATACCACTAATATATTCCCGGGTATCACGCAGATTTTGCCACCGTGCATGGCCTACAGTGGAATAGGCGCTGGGACCTACCCCCAGATAATCTTTTCCCAGCCAATAGGCCTGATTATGATTTGATTCAAATCCGTTCCGAGCAAAGTTGGAAATCTCATAAAATGGCAACCCCGCCTCAGCCAGAACCTCCTCGGTCTCGGAGAACATCCAGATTTCATCTTCCTCATTCTTCTTCCAAACCCCCTCCGCTAATGATTTAAAAAATGGCGTGTCCTCCTCGTACGTCAAACCATAGCAACTAAGGTGGGTGGGCTGACACTCCAATGCCTGCTTCAGTGTGGATAACCAGATCTCACGCGGCTGGTTGGGAAGGGCAAACATCAAGTCGATCCCAAGATTGTCAAAACCAACCTCTTTTAAAATCTCAACCGAGCAGACGATATCCTTTGGCGTATGGTCCCGTCCTAGTATTTTCAGGTACCCCTGATTAAAAGACTGAGCTCCGAGACTAATCCGGTTAAGGCCGACTTCCTTCCAACACCTAGCTTTCGTGAGACTGACTGTCTTCGGATTAACCTCGATAGTTTTCTCTCCCAAGCAGGCAGGGAGTGAATGACAGATTTTCTCAAAAAGCCCCGGAGAAAGAAGCGAGGGCGTTCCTCCCCCAAAATAAATGGTTTCCAATTGCAGATCATACTCCTCTTTAATCTGCCCAACCTCTTCTACCAGTGCGTCAACAAACTCCCTTTGGTAATCCCCCCCTCCCCGATGGACATGGAACGCGCAATAAGGGCAGACCTTTGCACAGAAGGGAATATGTATGTAAAGATGCTTAATTGTTTTCACTATAATTCCCTCTTCCTCTTCCTCTTAGTCTCAGTCTCAATCTTAGTCTTAGTCTTAATCCCACTCTTGAAGCGCTCAAGGGTATTTAGGATCAGGATTATGAGTGAGAGTAAGAGTAGGACGAAAACGAAGAGCAAGACCAGAAGAAGTTATTGGCGCCTTCCTGCAAGGGATCTGGAATTTTTTCAGAATTTAGGTATTGATCTTCTTTCTGCGGTGCATACAGTCCGCTTCTTCAACATTAAACCTGTAAAAATATAATTGTTACTTATGGATACCTTTTTACTCACAAACGGCATTCACGCAGCTCTGGCACTTGGAGCACTTGCCATTGTCACTGCAATCATCCTGGCTATTAAAGTTAGCTCCGCCGATTCCGGCACAGACCTGATGCGCGAAATCGCATCGGCCATTCAGGAAGGAGCCAAGGCTTACCTCGCCCGACAGATCAAGACCATCAGCTTGATCGCAGTTGTGTTGTTTGTTCTTATTTGGATTTTTAAGGGTCAGGCGACGGCCATTGGGTTCCTCATCGGAGCGGTCTGTTCACTCTTGGCTGGCTTCGTCGGAATGCGCATTGCCGTAGTTGCTAATGTCCGCACAACCCAGGCCGCCACGAAAGGTGCTCAACCTGCTCTCCGTATTGCCTTCAACGGCGGTGCCGTCACCGGCCTGCTCGTAGTTGGTCTCGCCCTTCTAAGCGTCGGCGGATTTTATCTCGCTGCTAATGCAATCCTTCCCACCCATAAGGAGGCCCTCGATGCTCTTGTTGGCTTGGCTCTCGGTGGCAGTCTGATCTCCGTCTTCGCCCGTCTAGGTGGCGGGATCTACACGAAGGCTGCCGATGTCGGCGCCGATCTCGTGGGTAAGATTGAGCAAAACCTCGACGAAGATGATCCCCGTAATCCAGCCACCATCGCAGACAACGTCGGCGATAACGTGGGCGACTGTGCAGGCATGGCTGCTGACGTGTTTGAAACCTATGCCGTGAGCTTGGTCGGCAGTATTCTGGTGGCCGCCTTGGGATTTCCCGATCAGCCTCAGTACATTATTTTCCCCTTTCTAATTAGCGGTTTGGCAGTTATCGCCTCGATTATTGGCATCCTATTCATTAATCTTGGGACTCTCAAACCTTCGAGTGCCTTGATGACCGGCGTCGCATTAAGCGCAATTATCGCAGGTATTCTTTTCCTGCCTTTGGCACATACGCTATTCCCGGGTGAATGGCGCTCGGTCTACGCACCGACCCTGATTGGTCTGGCGATGACCTTTATCACGGTAATCATCACAAATTATTATACCGCCACCGATTTTGCTCCTGTGCGAAAAATTGCCAAAGCTTCAGAGACAGGTCATGCAACAAATATTATTGCCGGTCTGGCTGTTGGCCTACACGCCACCTTGCTGCCCGTATTCTTCATCGGTCTAGCCATTCTCGGTTCCTACCATTTTCATGGTCTTTATGGAGTGGCCATCGCCGTGGTGAGCATGCTCAGCCTCTCCGGGATTATTATCTCGCTGGATGCCTTCGGACCGATCACCGATAATGCAGGTGGCCTCGCGGTCATGGCAAAACTGCCGAAGGAAGTCCGTAAAATCACGGATGAACTCGACGCGATTGGTAATACGATGAAGGCTGTGACCAAGGGCTATGCCATTGCTTCGGCTGGTCTCGCAGCCCTGGTACTCTTCACCTCATACGTTCATGAGTTGCAAGCGCACCGCCTCCTTCAAGATCCTCATGCGCTACCAATTGTCTTCAGTCTCGAAGATCCGATCATTCTTATTGGCCTCTTTATTGGTGGCGTACTCCCATTCCTTTTTGTCGCCCATACGATGGATTCCGTGGGTAAAGCCGCTGGCGCCGTGGTGCTCGAAGTTCGTCGTCAACTCAAGGCTCATCCTGGGATTCTGACTCATACAGAAAAACCGGAATACGGTACTTGTGTTGATATCGTAACCAAGGCCGCCCTGCGTGAAATGATTTTCCCCGCGTTGTTGCCAGTCATTGCTGTACTCATCGTTGCGGCCACTCCGCATTTGGGAGCAAAGGCACTCGGTGGCGTACTTGTGGGAACGATTATCACTGGCCTCTTTGTGGCCATCTCTCTGACCTCATCCGGGGGTGCATGGGATAACGCCAAGAAGTTTATCGAAGAAGGGAATTACGGCGGCAAAGGTTCTGTTGCTCATGCCGCAGCCGTTACAGGCGATACCGTCGGTGACCCCTATAAGGACACTTCTGGCCCTGCCATCAATCCGATGATCAAAGTCGTCAATGTTGTGGGCATCCTAATCATCCCATTGTTCTTTTAAGGCATGGGAGACGCGGAAAAGGCGAAAAGGCGTTTTTCACCGCAGATCTGCGGTGAAAAATGCCTTTCAGCTTTCAGGATTTATCCGGATCGGATACGCCAGAATCATCTGACCAAACTCTCTCTTGAACCGGAGAGCCAACTCAACAGCATCGGTTTTCTCTTCCAGGATGGAAAAAACAGAACTTCCGCTGCCGCTCATGAGAGCATCTTGAACCCCTGCCTGCTCGCGTAGCCACTGCTTCGCAACCGCTATCCAGGGATATTTTTCCAGTACCGACGGCTCCAGATCATTACGCAGTTTACCGAAGCCGAACTGACATCCCTCTTCACCCTTACTAGGATTCCTGGCATAGGCCTGATAGGCCCATGGGGTGGAAACTCCAAACCCTGGGTTGATCAGTATCCCCGAATAAGAGTCCGATAACCCCGTCGGCTCAATAATCTCCCCTCGCCCACGACAGATCGCGGGACGGGCATGCACGAAAAAAGCAGTATCACTACCTAGCTCCCCGGCCAGCCCCACCAACTCCGAATCTGAGATGGATAACTCACACAATTCCCTCAATCCTAGTAACGTTGCAGAGGCATTGCTACTCCCCCCCCCCAATCCGGCACCAATCGGAATCCGCTTCTCAATCCTCACCTTCATCCCTTGATTCCAATTGTATCGTTTCTGAAAGATGGTAATCGCCCGATGAACGAGATTTTCCGGTCCACTGGACAATGAGGGATCGGAACATGAAAGTTCAATCCCCGTCCCATCGATCACCTCCATCACTAGATCGTCACCAAGAGAAATCGGCACCATCAATGTCTCTAAATCGTGGAAACCATCCTTGCGCTTTCCCACGATATGGAGAAAAAGATTGATCTTTGCTGGAGCGAAGATTTGCAACTGCGAGGCTTTGCGCTCTAATCGTGCCATGTCTACGGATAAAGTTATCGTTGCCCTGGATTATGACGACCCGGCCACCGCCTTGTCTCTCGTCCACCAAATAAGGGATTATATCACGTTCTTCAAAGTGGGAAGTCAACTCTTCACACGTACTGGCCCGGAATTTATTCGAGAGCTCCGATCTCTGAATGTACAGGTGTTTCTCGACCTTAAATTCCATGATATCCCTGCCACTGTCGGTCATGCCGTCCTCGAAGCAGTGAAACTCGATGTCCGATTCCTGACAATCCACACTTCCGGTGGATCGGAAATGATGAAGGCCGCGGTACAATCTGTAGCTGGGTCGCAGACAACCGTTCTCGGAGTGACTGTTCTCACCAGTATGGACGATTCCGCTCTCCACGAAATCGGTGTGACCCAGACCGTGAGCGCTCAGGTTCTCCACCTAGCCCAACTAGCCCAGCAATCGGGAATTCGAGGATTAGTCTGCTCCCCTCAAGAGATCGCCCTTATTCGTCGCAAACTAGGTCCCGAGATCTCCTTGGTTACTCCCGGGATCCGTTCCACTTCCGATGCCAAACAGGACCAAAAACGTACTCTCTCGGCCTCCGAAGCCCTTAATCAAGGTGCTACGCACCTCGTTGTCGGTCGCCCTATCACCCAAGCCCCCGACCCTGTCGAGGCAGCCCGGAAACTGGTGGAAGAGGTGTTAAGGAATAAAACTCCACATACAGAGAAATCGTAAAGAAAGAAGGAAAAGAACTCCACTAATTTTCAAAATCTGCGCTTTAGGGCCCTGGCACAGGATATGCGGAATACAGGGCATATGAAATCTTCTCTGTGCGACCAAGATAACCGTCTTGTACCCAAAACACTTTCGAATAGTCAACATTCAGACTACGGTCTTGAGTCGGACTTAAATAAGATTGAGGAAAATCCCAGTCTCGAACTGTTTTCTGTAGCGTCTGCTACGCTAACCTGGTGGGAGAGACACAAGAATGATACCGCCTCGGTAAAAGGACGCTTGGTGCGTCGCTATTCTGCAGAACCAGATTTTGTCATTCACGCACACTCAATAGTCACAGAAATTGTACGCCACTCGTGTCGCTCCTGTCACACTCGTCATTCTAGCATCAATACCGCCCACATGCGTCCGGTCTGACCTTTTTCTGTGCGGTAAGAATAGTACCGTTCGACATTGCTGGCGGTGCAGATCCCAGTGTCAGTAAAGTTGACAACCCCAATAGCACTGGCTTGGTGAGCGATCTCTGCAGCAAAATCGATTTCATAGTGGGGAGGTCGGATGCAAGGACCGAGAAGCACTGAGATATCCTTGGGTTCCGACCCATACTCGGTTTGCATGGTTTCAATCGTCCTCTGGAGAATGTTCAATTGCGTCCCCTTCTTTCCTGAATGTGCCAGCGCAATGACCCGTTTGACGGGATCATAAAAATAGATTGGTCCACAATCGGCTACTCGGATCACCAAAGGAAGATCCAACAAGTTGGTAACCAGCGCATCGACCAGGGGACAGAATCTAGTCAATAAATCTCGAATCACTGCCACTTTATTGCCGTGAGTTTGCTCAGCGGCCACGATGTTGCCGATGGGATATCCAGCCTCGGCCAAGGTTCGACGGAATTCCGGACCAACCTCACTATGAGGGATCTTGGACCGGAGCGTCAATAAATAACGAATTCCCGGATATGACCACGATGCGTAGGTTTCCCATTCCATACGGACTTACGATACATCACTACCACAACCTCGTGCCATATCCCAACTTTTTTAGATTTCCAATTTTTTCACCTTAAGGAAACATCTATTAATATTTTGATTTCAAAACTTCAAAGGCATGATTAGTGTTCCTTGCTTAGCTTCCATGAGCAAACCGAAAATCACACCTCTAGAGTTCGAGAGGCCGATCGTCGAACTGGAAAAAATGCTCCACGAGCTGGAACACCGATCAAAGGCCAGCAACTGTGATCTGTCGGTCGAAATTGGCCAAATCCAAACCCGAATTGAAGAAACTCGCAAACAGATATATGCAGAGCTGACGCCCTGGCAGCGGGTTCAAATTGTTCGGCACCCTATGCGGCCCTATTTCCTCGATTATATAAAGTTGCTGGCCGACGACTTTACAGAAATCAATGGAGATCGCGCCTTCGCTAATGACCGAGCAATCATTGGTGGTTTCGCCACAATCGGGAAAGAAAAGGCCATCGTTATCGGCCAGCAAAAGGGTCGTGACACCAAGGAAAACCTCCTCCGTAATTTTGGAAGCCCCCACCCTGAAGGTTATCGCAAGGCATTACGCATGATGAAGATGGCCGATAAGTTCCACCTTCCAATCCTCTGTTTCATCGATACGCCAGGAGCCTATCCTGGAGTCGGAGCTGAAGAACGCCACATCGGCGAAGCCATTGCAGTGAATTTGAGGGAAATGTTTACCTTCCGTGTTCCAATCATTGCCGCTGTTTTGGGAGAAGGCGGGAGTGGTGGCGCATTGGGAATAGGGATTGCCGATCGGGTACTTCTGATGGAAAACGCCTACTACTCAGTGATTTCCCCTGAAGGCTGCGCGGCCATACTCTGGAAAAACCGTTCATTTGCGCCACAAGCAGCTGAGTCGCTCAAAATGACCGCTAGCAATTTACTGGAGATGAAGATGGTCGATGAAGTAATCCCCGAACCACTAGGCGGGGCACATCGAGGCTGGCAAACCTCAGCCGACACATTGAAAGAGGTCTTATTGAGGAATCTAGCCGAGCTTAAGAAGATTGACCTGGATAAGTTACTGGACGACCGATATGAGAAGTTTCGTCAATTCGGGGAATATCTCGAACCGGCGAAATCCTGAAACTTTCGTTGCAACCATTCGCTCCCCACTTCAGTCTACACTACCGATGAACATCAAAATAGCTGGGCACCTAGTTCCCGTTATCATATTACTCGCTGGCTGCGCCGGTCCGACTCAATCAAATGTCTCATATGTCGATCCTGGCTCCCAGGGAAGAGTTGCAGGGACAGGCATTGAATCTCAGGACGTCAATGCCGCTGTTTATAAAGCTGCTCAGTCCATTCTTAACGTCTCCGAAATTGCCAAAGCTGCCACTCCTCCAGTGATTATGATTACTGCGGTGGTAAATAAATCGAGCAGTCCGGTCGACACCTCGCTTTATACCAGCATCCTGCGAGATACCTTAATGAACAGTGCAGGGAATAAGATTCGCTTTCTTGACCGCTCTCAAGCTGAGGACAATCAACGCGAACAGGCAATGTTGAATAGTGGCCAGGTGAGCGGCGCCACCGCTCCTGCTGGAAACCGTCAGGCAGCCACATACGACTACATTTTAACAGCCGAACTCCAAGGCATTGCCATGGCCTCCGGCCAGGGTCAAAGCGATTACTTCCGGATTTCTTTTAAGCTGGTCAATCGCCTGAACGATTTATTGGTTTGGACCGATTCCTATCAGATTAAAAAAGAAGCTCGGGACAGCGCAGTGTATCGCTAGCCCCTCT